>Ga0302157_10000981_pt1 | contig 36101 bp, 36 predicted proteins | sample I_Bog_N3_3_FD_193502 | JGI IMG/M metagenome (GOLD analysis project Ga0302157, IMG submission 193502) | Peat permafrost microbial communities from Stordalen Mire near Abisko, Sweden - I_Bog_N3_3 | ecosystem: Environmental > Terrestrial > Soil > Wetlands > Peat | place: Sweden: Abisko, Stordalen...
GTCCTCATCGAGGTTGATCCGGATGTGCTCCGCCTTCCGGTCGACGATGTCGGGCAGATCCGCCTGATCGGAGGGGAGAGGGGAGGCGCTGCCAGGGGTCATGGCCAGCCGGCGCCCAGGACTGCGGTGCCGAAGCTGGGCCCACGCCGGCGGGGGCTGCCTCTGGCGGTGGTCACGGGAGGGCTCCCGTCACCCGGTCCGGTGGGCGACGAAACGTGCGATCGCCGCGAAGTCATCTACCCACCGCGCCTCCAACCCGGAGCTGGCGACCGCGGACATCGACGCGTTCACCGTCTGGGTGGCCGCCACCGCCGTGGCGGCGGGCTCGCCGAGCGAGCTCAGGATCTCGCGGATCTGGTCCTCGCCGTCCTCCGCCTCGGGGTCGGCGTAGAGCTGGCAGAGCCGGCGCTGCTCCGCGTGCGAAGCCCGGGAGAAGGCGCTCACCACCGGGTAGGTCAGCTTGCGCCGGGCCAGGTCGGAGGTCCGCCCCTTACCCGTCCGATCGGGGTCGCCGAAGCTCCCCAGCCAATCGTCCCGGATCTGGAAGGTCTCACCGAGCAGGCGGCCGGCGTTGCGGAGCTTGGTCACCGTCCGCGGCGAGGCGCCCGCAAGGATGGCCCCCATCTCCATGCATGCACCGAGCAAAGCCCCCGTCTTGGCCGTGATCAGCCGGACGTAGGTCGCGCGCGGGGTGTCCGGCCGGCCCTCCAGGGCGAGGTCGAGGCTCTGCCCCTCGATGACCTCGAGCACCGCCTGGCTGAGACCGCGAGCGGCACGCATCCGCCGGTCGGAGCGAGGGCCGGGGGCCAGCAGCGCCATGTAGGCGGTGGCGAAGAGGCCGTCGCCGGCATTGATCCCCTGCGCCTCACCCCAGATCGCCCACACCGTCGGCCGGTGCCGCCGGGTGGCGTCGCCGTCCTGGATGTCGTCGTGGACCAGGGTGAAGTTATGGACCAACTCCACGGCCGCCGCGGCCGGGACCGCCCAGTCGACCTCACCGCCGCACGCCTCGCAGGCCCAGAGCGTGAGCGCCGCCCGGAACAGCTTCCCCCCGCCGCCTCCGGTCGGTGTCCCGTCGGGGGAGACCCAACCGAGGTGGTACGCGCACATCTTCCCGAGTGGAGAGCTGGTGGCGGGCAGCGCCCAGCGCAGAGCGTCCTCGACCAGCGGGAGATGGCGGCTCAGTGAGAGAGGCAGCGCAGGTTGGGCTTGGTCGGGTTCGAAGGCGACCGGCTCACCCTCCGCGATGGCGTCCGCGGTGGAGAACTGGGCGTCGGCAATCACGGACATGCTTCTCCTCCACGCCCCCCGAAAGTTCTCTGATGGTAACTATCCGCGCCTGCAGCGGGCAAGAGCGCCCGGCGGATGAGCCCGGAATTGTTACGGTGCCGCGCCGGATGCCTGCCGCGTCAGGGTCGGAAGGCATCCGATTATGCGGGCCATCGGGCCCGCCTGAGGGGGTCGTGAGCTTTTCTGACCCGATGTGTACCATTGACCTCGTGACAATGATCGAGGCTGAGGGAGGTCTGAGCCCTCAGGTTCGCGAGGTTCTGGGAGCGTACCTGGGGGCCAGCCTGCTGGCCGACGGGTTCCAGACCGAGCTGTGGCGCGAGGCCAGGCTGACCCTCGCCCAGCTCGCCGTCCTGCGCAGCCTGCGGGACGGCGGCCCCCAGACCGCCGGGCACCTTGCCGAGGCCGCCGGACTCTCCGCCGCCTCGGCGACCCGGCTCTTTGACCGTCTGGAGGACCGGGGCCTGGTCCGCCGCCACCGAGGGCACGACGACCGCCGCTGCGTCGAGATCCACCTGACCCCGCAGGGGCGCCAGTTCGTCGGCGCGGTCCGCGTGCTCCGGGACAGCCCGCTGCGGCGAGCGGTCGAGGCCATGACCGAGACCGAGCAGAGGACCCTGGCCGCGGGCCTGCGCCGGCTCGCCGAGCAGGCCCGCCGGCTGGAGCGGCTCTCCCCGCGGGTGGCCCTGCCATGAACCTGAGGCGCCGTCTGTTCCCCCTGATCGTCGGGCTGGCCGGCCTTGCCGGCCTCCTGCTCGTGATCCAACCGTCGCGCGTGCTCGCGGCGCTGCACGGTACCGACCTCGGTCTGGTCGGAGCCGCGATGCTCCTGACCGTCGCCTTCTATGCCCTCCAGGGGGTGCGCTGGCATTTCCTGCTGCGGGCGGCCGGAGTGCGGCTGCACCTCCACGAGTCGGTGCTCATCAACCTCGCCGGCCAGACCGTCACGGCGGTGATCCCCCTCGGCGATCTCACTCGTGCCCTCTTCGCGACCCAGGCGACGGGCGTCCCCTTTGGCGCCACGGCCGCCACGGTGACGGTCCAGGATCTGACCTTCACCTCGTTGCTGGTGCTCGCCGCCACCCCGGCCCTCATGGGCATCCCCGGGGGCTGGCTCGTCTCCGCGATCGTGCTCGGAGGCATTGCCGCGACCCTCCTCGTCCTTGTGGTGCCGGGCGTCTACCGGCCGATCCGGAGGCTTCTCGGGACCGTCCCCCTGCTCCGTGAGAGTGTCGAGCAGGTGGACACCCTGCGCCGGGAGAGCGTCGTGCTGCTGACCCGTCCGCTGGCTCTGGCCAGCGGGATCATCGACCTGGCCAGGGTGGCCCTCGCCGCCGGGGCGCTCGAGCTCCTCCTCCGCGCCATGAACATCGAGCGCGGTTACTGGGTGGCCCTGCTGGTCGTGGCGGTCGCCTACGTGGGCGGTGCCCTCAGCTTCCTGCCCGGCGGGATCGGCGCCAATGAGGCCAGCCTGATCGGGGTGCTGGTCGGATTCGGGGTCCCGGCCGGCCAGGCCGCTGCGGTGGCGCTGCTGGAGCGGCTCCTGCTCACCGGGGTGCCGTCCGTCATCGGTGTGCTCGCCTACGTCGCCATCCACCGGCGCCTCCATCTCGGCAGCCTGGTCGCCTCTCCCCGCACCGTCCTGACCTCCGCCTCCACCTCCACCTCCACCTCAGCCGCCCCCGCCACGTGCGAGGTGGCCGCCTGAGCGTGCCCCGTCCCAGCCCGCCGTCGCGGCGAGGCCGGCGGACTCCACTCACCGCCGACCTCGAGGCCGGCTCCGGCTTGGTCACCGCAGGCCCAGTTCCCGCTTCTCCACGCCCATCCGCCCCGGCCCGGCGCCGGCTCCGGCCCACGCAGTTCATCCCCATCGTGTGCGGGCTGGCGGCGATCGTGGCCCTCATCGTGGCCTGCAACCCCTTCGCGCTGGGAGGGGCCTTCGCCCGGTTCGAGCTGCCGCTGATCCCGGCCATCCTGGCCCTCTCGGCGGCCTACTACATCCTCCAGGGGTTGCGCTGGTACTTCCTCCTCCGCGACATCGGGGCCCACATCAGCGTCGGCGACAGCATCCTGCTCAACATCGCCGGACAGGCGACGACGTTCCTCCCGCTCGGCGAGCTGACCCGGGCGGTCTTCGCCAGCGAGGCGTCCGGGGACGTCGAGTTCGGCGAGGTGGTCGCCACCGTCACCGTGCAGGAGCTGATCTTCATGCTCATCCTCATCCTCATCGCGGTGCCCGGAGTGCTCTCGATCCACCGCGCCCTCCCTGTGCTGATCGTGGCTCTCTGCGGGATCGCCTTCGTCATGGTGCTGCTCCTGGTCCCGCCCTGCTTTCACTTCGTCCACCGCCTGGTCGAGCGCACCCCGGTGCTGCGACGCTTCACCGGTCAGGTGGACCACCTCCGCCAGGAGACGGTCGTGCTGCTCCAGCGGCCCGACACCCTGGGCTGGTCGGTGCTCAGCCTCGCTGGGGCGGGGGTGTCGGTCACCCTCTTCTGGCTGGTCGTCCACGGCGTGGGCGGCGACTTGAGCTGGCCGGTCACCTCGTTTGTGCTGGCGGCGTCCTACGTTGCCGGGGCGGTCAGCCTGATCCCGGGCGGGATCGGCGCTGCCGAGGCGAGCGTGGTGGGGCTGCTGGTCCTGTCCGGTGTCGACCCCGCGGCGGCGATCGCCGCCGCCCTCCTCCAGAGGATCGCCGACAAGGGATTCGCGACCCTGATGGGCTTCATCGCCTATTCGATCGCCCGGCGCCGGTTCCATCTCAGCGGCCTGTCGGCGCTCCGGCCCGGCCAGCCCGTGCCTCCGGTGCCCGCGACGCTGGAACCGGTCGGCGTCTGAAGATCGCGCCGGCCCGGCCCGGCCTGGACGGATTGGGCGAAAAGCACAAACCACCGCCCGGGCTGTTGGATGCCCAGCCCAAAGCCGTCAGGTTCTCTCCGGCCCATGATCAGGGCTTGGCCGTTTTGCCGTTTCCACGTGGGACGAGAGCTGTTGGACGCATGTGACCAGATCTGACGTGGGTATCACCCCATTGGGTGATACCGATCTCCACGTTGAGGCGTACATTGAACGGCGCATCAGTTGGCACCAAGGTCGGCGGTTGACCGACCGGGGCGCCGTGGTTTCGGTTGGGCGACGGCTCGCCGCGCGCAGTTCCGCTTTCTCGAGCACACGGCGTGGGGATGTGCCGTCGTAGCGCGACCAGGGCCCCCCAGACCGCGTCCCCGGGGCCATCTGCAAGGTAGCCGGCACGCCGGTTCAGATACCGGTGCTGTCCTAAAGGAGGGTGTCATGTCCGTGGAACCGTCTGAGCGGAGCGGCAAAGGTCGCCGGGACTCGAGGGGTCACCTGCCTCCTCGGCTGTGGATCGTCGTGGGGCTGGCCGCCATCGGCGCGGCCGCCTGCGGCAGCACCAGCACCAGCAGTCCCACCAGCACCAACGCTGCCAACATCAACCCCACGTCCTTTAACGAGTCGGGCGTCTCCTGGCTCAAGGCCAACGTCAACGCCACCGGGACGCCACCCTCCACGCCGACGGGAACGCTGAGCCTGGCCGGCTCCACGGATGTCTCCGGGATGCTCGACCCGCAGGGCGAGTACGACACCATCGGCTACTCCGTGCTGCTGACCATGGACCGCACCCTGGTCGGCTACCCGCCCTCCAGCAACTTCAACACGGCGACCTCGGTGGTCGACGACGCCGCCAGCAACTACACCGTTACCAACGGCGGCAAGACCTACACCTTCACGCTCCGTTCGGGGCTGAGGTGGGCGGTCACCGACCCGTCGACCGGCCAACCCGCCACCGACGACGGTACGCCGGTGACAGCCCAGGACTTCGCTCTCGGCCTGGAGCGCGAGTGCGACCCCTCGCTGTCCGCATACGGCAACCCGAGCTACTACACGTCGACCATCGCGGGTTTCGCAACCTTCTGCAGCGGCTTCGAGGCGCTGCCCGGCACCGCCACCCCGGCGCAGCGGGCGGCCTACATCTCCGCCAACCCGGTCTCGGGCATCTCGACCCAGGGCAGCCAGACCCTGGTCATCAACCTGACCAGCCCGGCGGTCGACTTCCCCAACATCATGTCGATGTTCTTCGCGGCCGCCGCGCCCCCCGTTTCGCTGACCTACACGCCGCTCACGGCGGGCAACCCGATCTGGTCTGACGGCCCCTACGAGGTGCAGAGCTACGTTCCCGGGCAGAAGATCGTGCTTGTGCCCAACCCCTACTGGGGAGCCACCACGGGGAACAACACCACCGCCACCAGCTGGAGCCTCGACCCCAACCGCCACCGCTACGTCGCCAAGATCAGCATCGATGAGACGCTCGGCTCCGACGCTGCCGCGGACGAGGTCCAGCAGGAGATCCAGGCGGGCACTCTCGACCTGGAGTGGAACACCACCGTCCCGGCCAACTCGCTGGCCGGCCTGGCCAACTACTCCAACGCCCTGTTCGGCAGCTTCCCCTCCCCGGGGATCACCAACCCGTACCTGGTCTTCAACCTGCAGGCGGCCACTCCGCTGCAGAACGTGAAGGTCCGCCAGGCCCTCGAGTACGCGATCAACAAGGTGGCTCTGGCCAAGATCTACGGTGGCACCAACTTCAACGTGCCCCTGAACCAGGTCTTCGGCCCCGGCGCTGAGGGTTACATCGCGGGCTACAACCCGTACCCCACCACCAACAACGAGGGTGACGCCAGCAAGTGCAAGTCGCTGCTCAAGGCGGCCGGGTACGCGAACGGGTTCACCATCACTGACGCCTACCGTACTGACGGCAACCACCCCGCCATCTTCGAGGAGGTCCAGAAGGACTTCGGAGCCTGCGGAGTTACCGTCAACGGCAAGGGCATCTCCCAGGGCTACTACACCTCGTCCGGCATCCTGCAGACCACGGCGAGCGCCCTGGCCAGCTCCGGCTGGGACATCACCGAGCCGGGCTGGGTGCCTGACTGGTACGGAGCTGCCAGTGCCCGATCCATCCTCCCCGACCTCTTCGGGAGCAGCGATTTCCCGGGCACCAACTGGGGTGACTTCAGCAACGCGAACGTCGACAGCCTGGTCACCAGCGCGGAGACCGCGACGACTCTGTCGGCTGCGACCTCCGACTGGCAGGCGGCCAACAAGGCGGTCATGGAGCAGGCCCCCTTCATCCCCTTCATGGGCCAGCTCACCAACCTGATGCACGCTTCGTCGGTCCACAACGCCATCTACTGCCCCTTCTCGGCCCAGTACAACCTGGCTGACATCTGGCTCAGTTGACCTTCTCCGTTCGATGAGGGGCCAGCGTGCCCCTCATCGATGCGGAACTCGGGTCGGCGCCTCCGCCGCGGTTGCGGCGGAGGTCGCCGGCCCGCCGGCCGGCCCGGCCGCCCGAGGTGACTCCTCCTGGCGTGTTCCCGCCGCGTGACCGGATCGGATCGGCGTATTGTCGGAAACTCTTTACCAACCCTGGCCCAGAGGCAACCGCTCACCTACCCCCATGAGCCTGTTGAGCGTCCGTGACCTGACCGTCTCCTTCCCCACCTCCGACGGGGTGGTGCGGGCGGTTCGAGGTCTCTCCTTCGATGTCGAGGCGGGCCAGACCCTGGGGATCGTCGGCGAGACCGGGTCCGGCAAGAGCGTGAGTGCGCTGAGCCTGCTCGGCCTCAACCCCGGGGCGGACATCAGCGGCTCGGCCGTCTTCGAGGGCACGGAGCTGCTGGCGCTGCGCCAGGACCAGCTCCGGCGAGTCCGGGGAGCCGAGATCGCCATGATCTTCCAGGATCCGCTCTCCAGCCTCCACCCCTACTACCGGGTGGGATGGCAGATCTGTGAGGCGATCCGGACCCATCGCCGCACCAGCCGCGCGGAGGCGATGAGGCAGGCGGTGGAGCTGCTCCGGATGGTGAGCATCCCTCAGCCGGAGCGGCGGGTGTCTGCGTTCCCTCACGAGCTCTCCGGGGGCATGCGCCAGCGCGCCATGATCGCCATGGCCCTGGCCCTGCGGCCCAAGCTGCTGATCGCCGACGAGCCCACCACGGCCTTGGACGCCACCGTCCAGGCCCAGCTCATGGAGCTGCTGGGCGGCATGCAGCGCGAGCTCGGGATGGCCATGATCGTGATCACTCACGACCTCGGCCTGGTGGCCACGGTGGCGGATTCCGTGCTGGTGATGTACGCGGGTCGCGGTGCCGAACGAGCGGACTACCGGACCATCTTCCGCAGCCCTCACCACCCCTACACGCGGGGGCTGCTCGCCTCCATCCCGGGAGCGGCCGGGAGCGGTGGCCGCCTGGTGCCGATCGTCGGCCAGCCACCCAGCCTCATCCGCATCCCCAGCGGCTGCGCCTTCCACCCACGCTGCCCCTTCGCCATGGACGTTTGCGTGCGCGACCAACCCCCCTTCGTCCCCGTGAGCGGCGGCGAGGGACACCTCTCCGCCTGCTGGCTCCCGCCCGACGCCGTGGGCGTCGATGCGGCGGCCGACGTCGCACGGCAGCGTTACGTGGAGGGCCGGCGTGGTCCGGCCATCGCCCGGCTCCGCGCCGCCGTCGCCGGGGCTCGCCCGGGAGGGGCCGTCGCGCATGGCTGACACCGCCGCACCCGTGAACCCGGCCAGCGACGAGCCATCCCTCGTGGCCGCACCGGCGGAGGACCATCCGCTGCTCCGGGTGGAGAACGTGGTCAAGCACTTCCCCATCAAACGCGGCATCTTCTTCAAACGCCAGATCGGCAGCGTGCAGGCCGTCGAGGGGGTGAGCCTGGAGGTTCGCCGCGGCGAGACCCTCGGCCTGGTGGGCGAAACCGGCTGCGGCAAGTCCACCCTGGCGCGCTGCATCACCCGGCTCTACCCGCTGACCTCCGGGCAGGTGATCTTCGACGGGGCGGACATCAGCCGGCTCTCGGCAAGACAGCTGCGCACGTACCGGCGCCGCATGCAGATGATCTTCCAGGACCCCTTCGGCTCGCTCAACCCCCGGCGCCGGGTCGGCTCGATCATTGGCGACCCCCTGGCCATCCATGGCATCGCCGACGGTGGCGAACGCAAGCGGCGGGTCCAGGAGCTGATGGAGGTCGTGGGCCTCAATCCAGAGCACTACAACCGCTTCCCCTCCGAGTTCTCCGGAGGGCAGCGGCAGCGCATCGGGGTGGCCCGCGCCCTGGCGCTGCGGCCGAGCCTGATCGTCTGCGACGAGCCGGTCTCCGCCCTGGACGTCTCCGTCCAGGCCCAGATCATCAACCTCCTCGAGGATCTGCAGGGGGAGTTCAACCTCACCTACGTCTTCATCGCTCACGATCTCGCCGTGGTGGAGCACGTCAGCGACCGGGTGGCGGTCATGTACCTGGGCAAGATCGTGGAGCTCGCCGAGACCGCCGAGCTCTTCGGCTCCCCTCGCCACCCCTACACCGCCGCATTGCTCTCGGCCTCGATGGTGGCTGATCCCGAGAAGGCGCGTTCGTCGCACCGGGTCGTCCTCTACGGCGACGTCCCGTCACCGATCAACCCGCCCTCCGGCTGCCGCTTCCATACCCGCTGCCCGAAGGCGCAGCCCATCTGCTCCGTCGACGAGCCTCCCCTCCGGGTTCAGGCAGGCGATCCGGCCGGGCATGTGACCGCCTGCCATTTCCCGGTGGCCCCCGGGGAGCAGCTGGTGGGCGCGGCGCCGCCGATCAGCGCGACGGCGACGGCGTTCGCCGCGGCCTCACCGGATATCAGCGAGGGGGGTGGGGCGTGAGCCTGTCCCCCTTCGAGGTCGACTCCGCGTCGCTCGTAGCCGAGGACGAGCAGTCCGCTGAGGCGCTGGACGCCATTGCGGGCATCGAGGGACGCAGCCCGTTGCGTCTGGCTCTCGCCCGGCTCCGCTCCGACCGAGTGGCCTGGCTGGCGGCCGGCATGATCCTCCTGATGGTGGTGCTGGCCCTCATCGCTCCGGTGCTCTCGTCCATGACCGGGCACAGCCCCTACAACCCCGACCTTGTCAATGGGACCGACTCCTTCGGTCAGCCGTATGGTCCGGGACAGGCCGGCTTCCTGCTCGGCACTGACAATGTCGGGCGCGACATCCTGGTGCGCGTCGCCTACGGGGCCCGCATCTCGCTGCTGGTCGGCATCCTGTCCACCCTGCTCGCCACCATCGGGGGCACCGCCCTCGGGCTCGTCTCCGGCTACTACGGCGGCTGGATCGACGCCCTGCTGGCCCGGCTGATGGATGCCGTTCTCTCCTTCCCCTACGTGCTGGCGGCGATCGTGCTCGCCGCCGTCTTCGGGGGGAGCCTTCCACTCACCATCGGCGTGATCGCCTTCTTCTCCTGGGCCGCCATCGGCAGGATCGTGCGCGGCCAGACCCTCTCCCAGAAGGAGAAGGAGTATGTCGAGGCGGCTCGCTCCATCGGCGCGGGCAGCTTCCGGATCATGTTCGTCGACATCCTCCCCAACCTCATCGCACCGGTGATCGTGCTGGGCACCCTTCTCGTCCCGGTGGCCATCGTCTTCGAGGCCACCCTCGACTATCTGGGCGTCGGGGTGGGGCCGCCGACCCCGACCTGGGGCAACATGCTCGCCGACGACCAGGGGTCGGCGGGATTCGGGGCCTGGTGGTTCTGGGTCTTCCCGTCGATCGCGCTGCTCATCACCACCCTCGGCTTCAACCTGCTCGGGGACTCCGTGCGCGACGCCCTCGACCCCCGAACCGAGCGCCTCTTCGCCATGCGTCGCAAGAAGGTGGCCGCCGCCGGGCCGGACGCGTCGGCGGGCGCCGGCACTGAGCCCCTGAGTGACGGGACGGAGGCCTGATGATCCGGTTTGTCATCCGACGCGTGGTTCAGGGGATCGTCACCCTCTGGGTGATCGTGAGCCTCGTCTTTGTCCTCTTCTTCATGACCAACCCCGACCCGGCACGGCTGCTTGCCGGCAAGTCGGCAACGCTCAGCGAGGTGGCGAGCATCCGGGCGGCGCTCGGCCTCAACCACCCGATCTGGCAGCAGTACCTCAGCTACCTGGGCCGGCTGCTCTCGGGCAACCTCGGGGAGTCGTACAAGCTGCACGAGCCGGTGACCACGCTCCTCGGCCAGTGGGTCCAGGTCGACATCTCCCTGGCGGTGGGCGCCGGCATCATCTGGCTCATCCTCGGGCTGAGCGTCGGCATCCTCGCCGCTCGTCGCCCCCGCAGTGTGTGGGACCGCAGCGCCACCGTCTTTGTCCTCACCGGGCTCTCCACACCCACGTTCATCCTCGGCCTGCTGCTCCTCTACGTCTTCTTCTACGTCCTCACCACCCACGGCATCTCGATCTTCCCGGGCGCCGGCAACTACACGCCGTTCCTCACCAATCCGGCGGAGTGGGCCCGCGACCTGATCCTCCCCTGGCTGACCCTTGCCCTGATCACCGCGGCCACCTACGCCCGGCTCTCGCGCAGCTCGCTCCTCGAGGTGCTGGGGGAGGACTACATCCGCACCGCCCGGGCCAAGGGGCTCTCGGAGCGGCGGATCATCTACCGCCACGCGCTCCGGGCCGCGATCACTCCCATCGTGACCCAGTTCGGCATCGACCTGGCCACTGTCCTCGGCGGTGCCATCATCACCGAGACCGTCTTCGGCCTCCCGGGGCTGGGGGAGAACGTGGTGAGCGCGATCGGCCGCGAGGATCTGCCGGTCATCCAGGGGATCGTGCTGGTCGCCGCCGCCTTCATCGTCGTCGCCAATATCGTGGTCGATGCCGTCTATGCCGTCCTCGACCCCAGGGTGAGGTTGTCGTAGGCGCGCGTCAGACGGCGGGGAGGCTGAGCAGGAAGGTGCTGCCCTCTCCGGGACTGCTCTTCTCCAGCGCCAGCTTGCCACCCATCCGCTGGGCGCACTCGCGGCTCACGTAGAGGCCCAGCCCGGTCCCGGCGGCTCGTCCCGCCCCCGCCCCCCGGACGAATCGCTCGAAGATCCGCTCCCGCTCCCCCTCGGGAACCCCCGGTCCTCGGTCGCCCACCCGGATCCCGACGGCACCCGGGGTGGGGCGAACGGTCACCGTCACCGTCGCTGGCGGGTCGGAGTAGATCAGCGCGTTGTTGACAAGGTTGTCCATGATCCGGGCCACCAGGTCGGCGTCCCCCAGAGCCCGCGCTCCGGCCGGGCAGTCGAGGCTGAGTGTCCCGCCGCCCAGGTCGAGGCGCGGGCTGACCCGGTCGCGAACGGCGTCAAGAAGGGCGGCAAGGTCGATCGCCTCTCGATCGATGCGCAGCTCGTTGCTCTCCAGACGGGCCACGGTGAGCAGCGAGGTGGCCAGCTCCTGAGCCTCGTGAGCCTTGGCGGCGATCACCCGCACCGCTTTGAGCGCTGCCTCTCCGAGCTCTCCGAGATCGCCTCCGTCGAGCAACGAGGCGTAACCCTGGATCACCGTGAGCGGCGAGCGCAACTCGTGGACGGCGATGTCGAGCAGATCCGACCGGGTCCGCTCGACGGCCAGCGTGAGCGCTTCCGCAGACGTACCGTCCTCGCCCGCGGCCGAGCCGGGAGCGTGCGCCGTCACCGGGGCATCGGGCTCTCTCCCGAGGGGTCGCCTCCGTGCGGGAATCGGCCGGGAAAGTTGAGTGTCCACAGTCGCAACATCGCCCATTGACACTATCATCATAGAGCGTTGACCGGAGGCGGCCAGGGTCCGCGGGGTGCCTGCGGCCGGATGTCCGCGAGACGCGCTGGCGCCGGCGTCTGCGTCCCCGGCGCAGCCACTTGGCGCGCAACCGCGACCGTCACAGGGAGGCTGACCGATGCCGATTGCCCATAGCACCGCCGAGGCGACGTGGTCCGGTGACCTGACCGGGGGCGGCGGGACCGTCCGCTCGGGCAGTGGGGCCTTCCCCGAGCTGCCCATCTCCTGGAGCCGGCGGACCCAGCGCGAGCTGGGAGCGACCAGCCCGGAGGAGCTGATCGCCGCCGCCCATGCCAGCTGCTTCTGCATGGCCTTCTCCGGCGAGCTGGCCAAGTTGGGGCATCCGGCGGAGCGGATCGGCGCCGCCGCCAGCGTGGCCTTCGAGACCGGCCGAGCCGACGGCGCCGCCATCACCTCCATCGATCTGGAGGTCCGGGCGCGCGTCCCGGGCATGGAGGACGCAGCCTTCCAGGGGGCGGCGGAGGCGGCCAGGGTGGGCTGCCCGGTGTCCAAGGCGCTGGCCGGGGTTGAGATCCGGCTGCGGGCCTCGCTCGAAACCCGGTAGTCTCACGGGCCGCCCCGGCACCTCGCTCACCAGGCGGGCACCTGCCCCGCCCGGGAGGAGGCCTCCCGCGGTCCGGTCCCTGTGAACGACACCGCCAGCGTCCCTGACCCCACCTCCCCGACGGCCCGCGGCGGCACCGCCCCGCACCTCATCGGCCTCTTCGTCGTGAACGCGGTCTCCCAGTACGCAGGTGCCTCCCTTGCGGTACGCGCATTCGGAGCGATGCCGGCGGCCGGGGTCGCCTGGATCCGGGTGCTCACCGGCGCGCTCGTCCTCGGTGCCTGGCGGCGGCCGTGGCGGGAGCTGCGCCATCGGGAGCGGGACGCACTTCTGCTGGTCGTGGCGTTCGGGATCGCGCTGGCCGCCATGAACCTCACCTTCTATCTCGCCATCGAGCGGCTCCCCCTGGGCACGACCGTTGCCATCGAGTTCATCGGCCCGATCCTGGTGGCCGCGATCGCTGTCCGGGGGCTGCGCAACCTGGCTGCGCTGCTCGTGGCCATGGCCGGCGTGGCCATGCTGAGCAAGATCAGCGTGTCGGGCAGCGCGCTCGGTGTCGGCCTTGCCCTCGCCGCCGGAATGTTCTGGGCGGTCTACATCGTCCTGGCCCACCAGGTGGCCCGGCGCGGTCTGGGCATGACGGGCCTGGCGGCGGCGATGGCCGTCGGGACGGTGGCGATCGCGCCGCTCGCCGCCGCTCCCGCGGTGGAGAGCGCCGGCCACGGCGCCGTCCTGCTCCTCGCGGTCGGCGCCGGCCTTCTCTCCAGCGTCGTCCCCTACGCCCTCGACCAGGTGCTGCTCCGGCGCCTCTCCCGTGGGGCCTTCGCGCTTCTGCTCAGCCTGCTGCCGGCCACGGCCACGATCATGGGACTGGTGCTGCTGCGCCAGGTCCCGCAGCCTCTCGAGATCGTGGGCATCGGCCTGGTGGTCGCGGCCGTCGTCCTCCGCACCCCGGAGGCGGAACCGACCAGCTGAAACCAGCCGCTACAGCTAGCTGGCGACCTGGGTGAAGAGGATCGAGAAGCCGCAGCTCTGGCCGGCGTCGGAGGCGTCGGCGTTGAAGTTGGGCCCCTTGGTGACTGTGAAGGTGTAGGTGTCGCTGCCCGCCGGTCCCGGGGAGGTGCCCGGCCAGAGGCTTGCCCCCGCGCTGTCGTTCAGGCTGACGGAGCCCATCTCGGTGGTGAGAGTGGTGGCTGCGTAGTTGGTCACGTTGCTCGAGTCGACCACGGTGAGCAACAGGTCGGCGCAGAGGTTGCCCGTCGGGGCGGCGGCCATCTGCATGGTGAAGGTGCTCTTCAGGGTCCCGGTGCTGGTGATCGTGACCCCGCCCGTGGCCAGGGTGGCCGGGGATGCGGGGTCGACCCCGGTGACGTTGATGATCGCCGCGCAGACGTTGCCGGTCTGGTTGAGCTGGGTCGCCGAGGTCACCGAGGTGCAGGTCGCGGAGCCCACAGCGTTGCCATGGGTCACGGTCCCGGCGGCGACGGTGTTGCCGGCGTTCTCTGTGTATCCCTGCCAGGCCGCCAAGCCACCGAAGCCGACCAGGCCGGTGCCCGCAACCGTGGCCGCGAGGACCAGGGTCACCCGGATGAAGCGGGTGCGCCGGGGCCTCCGCCCGCGCCGTTCCATGATCTTCCCTTTCCAGCCCTTCTCGCGGGGTAGAGCAAATGCACTAGACGTCGCTAGTGAGCCTACCGTTGGGCCTTCACGGGAACCTCAGAGGTTTGGCCACAGCCACGTAACAGGGGATCGCGGGAGCGCAAAGCCGGGATGCACCTCGCCCGGGCTCCGGCCGTCCCCCGCCTGGTCCGGTCCAGGCTCAGTCCGTCCCCCGCCTGGTCCGGTCCAGCCACTCGGCCGCCGACTGGAAGTCGGCGTCCGCCGTCCCATGCCGGAACCGGGGCGCCTCGCCGTCGGCCCGGGGATAGGAGCCGCAGAAGCGGACCTCCTCGCAGGAGCGGTGCAGGGCGGCCAGGGCGTCGCCGACGCGGGCCTCCTCGATATGCCCCTCGCAGTCGATCGAGAAGCAGTAGCGGCCCAGGCCGTGGCCGGTCGGGCGCGACTCGATCCGGGTGAGGTTGACTCCCCGCACGGCAAACTCGGTGAGCAGCTCCAGGAGCGCCCCAGGGTGGTCGTCGGCGATCATGGTGACCACGGTCGTCCGGTCGGCACCGGTCGGCCGCGGCAGGGGACGCGGCGAGACCGCCATCACGAAGCGGGTGACCGCGTGGTGGTGGTCGCCGATGTCGGAGGCGAGCTCGACCAGCCCGTACCGCCCGGCGTTGGCGGGTGCGGCGATGGCGCCTTCGGTGCCGTCCCCACCCTCCGCCACGGCCGCGGCGGCCTCCGCCGTCGAGGGGGCGGAGCGGACCCTGGCCTCGGGGAGATGGGCCCGCAGCCAGCGCCGGCACTGGGCGGTTGCATGGGGGTGGGAGGCGACCACCCGGATCGAGCCGAGCTCAGCACCAGGGCGCGCCAGCAGGGAGAGGTGGACGGGGACGAGCATCTCGCGGGCGATGTGCAGCGGGCTGCCGCTCGCAAACTCGTCGAGGGTGCCGCTCACCGACCCCTCCACCGAGTTCTCGAAGGGCACCACCGCCGCTCCCGCCGACCCGTCTCGGACGGCGGCGAAGGCGTCGGCAACCGTCTCCACCGGGACCAGGTCCACGTCCCCACTCTCTGGGAGACTGCGCACCGCGGTCTCGGCGAAGGTGCCCTCCGGGCCGAGGTACGCGTAGCGGGTTCGGGTCGCGCTCACCGGCGAGCAAGCATGGCACGGGACACGGTCGCCACCGCGCAGACCCGGGACAGCCACGGTCGCGGTTCCTGCCTCGGTCTCCGGCCTCCGATCACCGGTTCAGCCCTGAACCGTCCCGGTGTGCGCGACTGTCATCCCGAAGATGACCAGGAGGAACAGGGCCAGCCCGACGTACCCGAGGACCAGCCCTGCGATGGCCAGCCCCCGGCCCCCCTGGCCGGTGTGGCGGATCTGGGAGAGGGCAATGTGGCCAAAGATGACGGCCAGGATTGACCCCACCCAGTACAGCCAGAGGATGCCGAGAACGAGCGCGGCGATCGCCAGTCCGTTGGTGCCCGGGTTGACGTACGCCGGATAGGGGTAGGGGGGCGGATAGGGCGGGGGGTACTGCCCCGGCGGGGGGTAGGGCCCCGGCCAGGCAGCCTGACCGGTCGGAGGCGGGTAGGGGTACGGCGGCGGCGAGCCCGCCGGGGGCCACGGGTAGCCCGGCGGGGTGGGCTCTCCCCCCTGGGGCGGCGGCGGTTGCCAGGCGGTAGACACCATGCGCCTCCTCGGGCCGGGCCGGCAGTGACGTCCGCCCCGGCTGCTGATCTAACGCTTGACGAAGATCACCGCGAAGCCGTCTTTGTAGACCTGCTTCCACTGGGGGTCAACGCCCAGCGCCATGCTGAGCGCCGAGTCGGTGCGCTCGACCACGTAGTTGACACCATGCTCGTTGAGGATGGTCTGCCAATCGGGCTCGGCGTTCTCGACGTCGCTCACCTGCTGCAGCAGGGGGTTGCCCAGCTCGGTCGCTTCGCCGTAGATGAACACGGGGCGGTCAGGGTAGAAACGGTAGATGAGGTACCCGCCCCAGTCGTACGCGTTGAACATCCGGGTCCCGACGGTCGGGTGGGCCTCCAGCCAGTTGGCGGCGTCGACCGGGAAGTTGGCATCGGTGCTCGCCGTCTGGCTGCTCAGCGTGTGGGCCGCGATGCCGACCGCCCCCGCGGTGACGATCAGTGCACCCGCGGAGACGAGGATGAGGAGGTCGGAAGCGCGGCGCTGGATCCACCTCCCGAGTGGCTCCTGCCACCGGCTCCGCTCCCAGGCTCCGCCGAAGGACCAGGCGACCATTGGGGTCAGCGCGGCGGCGGCGAGCGGAGCGTTGCGCACCGACGAGAGAGCGGCGTAGATGCCGACCACGGTGACCAGCGCGTCCCAGAGCCGGGGCCGGCGGAAGGCCATGGCGAAGACCACGAGGAGGAGCAGCAGCTCGAGGCCCACCTCACCGAGGGAGTGGAAGCTCGGCGAGTGCCACTCGGCGATGAAGGTCTGCTGGATGGCGCTGGTCTGGGTCTGGATGGCGGCCAGGTAGGCGCGGTAGGTGATCGGGTTGAACAGGCCCGCCACCGCGCAGGCGGCCAGCACCGCCCAGAGCCGGAGCGATCGGCGGCGGTGGGCACCGTCCGCTGGTGAGACGAGCCAGAGCACGGCCTCGGTGACCGCGGCGAGCCCCACCACGGCCAGACCGTAGACGAAGCCGCCGTGGAGATTGGCCCAGACCACCACCACCAGGGGCAGGAGGTAGACGTGGCGGTTGCGGTCCCGGAGGTAGGCCTCGACCCAGTAGAGGGTCAGGCAGGTCAGAGCAAAGCTGATCATCTGCGACCGCGGGCCCCAGACCTCAACGCCGGCAGCAGCCGCCACCGCGATGCAGGCGCCCGCGATCAGGGCGGGCACGCGCTCGATCGCGATGCGCCGCCAGATGAACCAGAAGCCCACCCAGGTGACGGCAACGTAGGCGAGGCTGAAGGCGAGGAACCCCCCGGCCCGGAAGATCAGGTCGCCGAGCACCTCGCTGCCCCATTCCTGATCCGCCCAGATCCGGGTGGTGGCCGTATAGGTGAAGAACTCGTGGCTCGGGAACGCGCCGTGGTCGATGATCCAGCTGCCCGTCTCCATGTGCCACCAGAAGTCCGGGTCGCCGACCCGGCGGCAGATGACGACGAGCGTCGCGATCAGAGCGGCGCCCACGATCAGCCCGCCGAGGCCAGGGCGGGGCAGGCGGGGGCGGGCCCCACGGGTAGCGGAGAGTGGAGAATGCTCCGGCGCGACGGCCACGAGGTGGCACGATGACACATCGGTCGCCCGTTAACGCGCGCGAAAGGTTGGCGGGGGACGATGGATTGGGGTTCCCGGACGCGGGGACCGATCAGGGTGGCCGCGACGGCCGCTGAGACGGAGGACGGCAGTGGCGGCGGCGGCGGGGGGACGATGTCGTGCGGCAGCAAGCCGTGCCTCCACCTACCGGCTCCGGCTCCGCATCTGGCTGATCGGGCCGCTGGTCCTCTACGGCCTGCTCCGCATCCCCTCGTTCCTCGAACCCCACTGGTACACCGACGAGGCCGGCTACGTCACCACCGCCCGAGCCCTGCTCCAGGGCAAGGTCCTCTACTCCCAGATCTGGACCAATAAGCCGCCCCTTCAGATCTGGACGGTTGCCGCCGCGATCCACTTCCTGGGCACGAGCGAGGCGGCCCTCCACATCCTCACCTTCCTGACTGGGCTGCTCACCCTGCTTGCCATCGCCTATGCGGCGGACCGCCTCCTCGGCCGCCGCCGTGCCGTGGTCGCCCTGGTCCTCGCCGCCATCATGCTGGGCACCCCCCTCCTCGACGCCGAGCTGATCCTCCCCGAGAGCCTCCTCATCGCCCCCATGGCATGGGCCGGGGCGCTCCTGCTCACCCGGGTCGTCGCTCCTGACACGCGTCGCTGGCCGCTCTGGCCGGTTGCAGTGGGTGCGCTGGCGGCGGTCGGCATCGCCTACCAGCAGACGGCACTGGCCGACACCTGCGTCTTTGGCCTGATCCTGGCGATCGTGGGACGGGCGACCTGGCGGCGTGTGGCGGTCTACGCGGGCACGGTGGTCGCCATCACCGCCGCCTGGCTGATCCCGGCCGTCGTGACCGCGGGGGCAGGCAGGGTCGCCTACGCCCTGGTCGGATACTGGGTCCAGTTCACCCAGGGTCAGGCGCACGCTGCGATCCCGATGGTGATCCGGGCGATCGTGGTGCTGGTCGTGCTGACCCTGGTCGTGTCCGCCACCTGGCTGCGCCGCCGGGACCGGGACGTCTCCTGGGCACTCTGGGTCTGGGCCGCTGTGGCCCTCCTCGTCCCGGCGGTGGCCGGGCAGCCGTATCCCCACTACCTGCTGCCCTCCCTGGTCCCGACCGCACTGGCCCTCAGCAGCCTGGGGCTGCGTCTCCCGGCCGGGGCGCGGAGCCCGCGGCGCCTGGTCGGCGCCGCGCTCATGGTGGCCACCGGCCTCGCTCTGGTGGGTGCGGCGCCGACCGGGCTGGACTGGCCCCCGGCCTTTGCGGTTGGCAATCACAGCTTCGCCACCTACTACTTTGGGGCCGTCTCGACACTCACCCGGGGGCAGTCGCTGACGACCTACCAGGACCAGTTCGACGCCCGCGTGCCCGAGGACAGCGAGGTGGCGGCGTGGATCCGCGCCCACGGACTCGAGGGCAGCTCCGCGGTGGTCTGGTCGGCGGACGCCTGGCTCTATGACCTGGACGATCTCCAGCTGCTCCTGCCGACGCCACCCATCTACAACGACGAGCACCTTCTCGGCTCCGACGGGCCGGTGGCCGAGCGCGTCGCCGAGCTCGAGCCCGCGCTCGTGATCACGGACGGGGACAGCGTGACCAACTGGCCGGAGATCAGCTCCGTGCTGGCCACCGGATACACGCAGGTCAACCAGTCGGGCACGGAGATCGTCTGGCTGCGCGATGATCTGGTGGCCTCGGTGATGGGCCCCACCGGGCTCGGCTGACAGCCGACCCGAACCGCGCCGCCCGGGCCTTGCCCGCAACCGGCACTGGTCCGGTATCTGGGGGCCGATGGGTATCCCGCCTGCCCAGCGTGCCATCATCGCGCCGGTGAGCACCAGAGGTGGGCGGCTGTCGCAGCAGCCCGGCGGCACCGAGCCGGACACGGGAGCGACCCGCACCCCCTTCGACGCGACCGTCTTCGACCGCCGGCTTCCCGGCATCGTGGCCTGGCTGCGTCCGTGGGCTGTGCCGATCAGCGTGCTGGTCATCGCGGCGGCCGCCCTCTACGTGATGCGCTACGGCGCGGCGCGGTTCAGCTGGGCGGACTTCCGCACCTTCTACCAGGCGGGCCTTGACGTCCGATCCGGCACCAACCCCTATCTCGGGGCGATGAGCTTCATCCACGCCTACACCCCGGCCGGCCATGGCATTTACTGGACCACTCAGGTCTACGTCTACGCGCCCTTCTTCGCCTACCTCATGGTGCCGCTCACCCTCCTTCCTCACTGGGGCGCTCTGACCACCTGGGACCTGCTCAACGTCGCCTTCGTGGTGTTCTCCGTCTACGCCGCCCTCAGCGCCGCCGGGCTCCGCCCGAGCGCGGCGATGCTGCTGGTCCTGGCCGCGGCCTCCGCGGTCACGCTTCCGGTCCATCGGGAGTGGGATCTCGGCCAAAGCGACCTCCTGGTGATGGCCCTGATCTGCGCGGCGCTCTGGGCGCGATCCGCGGGCCGGGCGGGGCTTGCCGGCGTGCTCCTCGGTGCCGGCAGCGCCGTCAAGCCGGAGTTGCTCCTGCTCGCCCTCTTCCTCCTCTGGCGGCGCGACTTCCGCTTCGCGATCGTCGCCGCCGTGTCGACCGCGATCCTCGGGCTCGCGCCCTTTCTTCTCCTCGGTCAGCGGGCGTGGTCGGACTTCTGGACTGCCTGGGGGTTCTGGGCCAATCAGTACCTGCCCTTCCTCCACAACGAGTCTCCCAAGGGGATGCTGGCCCGTCTCTTCACGGTCAACCCGGCCTCGCACCCGCTCACCGTCGCCCCCGGCGCCGTGACCGTCCTCTGGCTCGTCCTCACGGTGGTCGTCCTCGTCCTGACCGTCGCGGTCACGTCGACCCGGCCGCTCCGTCGCGACGCGCTCTCCCTCCTCGAGGTGGGCCTGGCGATCGAGGCCATCATGCTGATCAGCCCGCTCACCGAGCGTCCCTACTTCCTCTTCCTGCTCATCCCGCTGATCGGTCTCTTCTGCTGGGTGCGCGAGGTCGGTGTGGCGGGGCTCTTTGAGCGCAGGGCCACCGTGGTGGCGGTGCTGTTCTGGCTGCTCCTGGCGGGGCCGGCCGAGGTGGCCGAGTACGTCTTCGACACCGGGGTCACCGTCCACTCGCACGCGGCTCCCCTCTTCACGCTGCTCGCCCCGGTGTACATGTGGGTGACGGTCGCGGCCTTCGTCTTCCAGCTCCTGGTCGTCGCCCACCTCCGCGGCCTGCGGCTCATCCCCGCGATCGGCGCCACCCTGCGCGGCGCTCCGGCGCTCCTGCTGGCATGGCTCGGAGATGCGGGATCGGCGCTCGGCGTCGTACGGGAGAGCGGCTCACGCGCGGCGTAGAGGGAGAGGTTGCGGGCCCTACGCCAGGCCTTCCATCAACGCGTCCCACTGCTCCTGGGACGGCCGCAGCTCCTCAATCGGGGGCTGGGGGCCAGGGGTCGTCGTGGAAGCGCAGACGTCGTTGACGACGTCTCCAGTCATGGGCTCTCCGGATCGCCGTGCCGACCAGCGCGTTTCGCTGGACATGCGAACGCATGTGCACACGTCTATCATAGCCATCGAAGATTCAGCGACAACACAAGCATCCGTGCCGGCGCCCGAGGGGCCCGCGCCCGGTGTCACGTCCGTCGCATGGAGGGCCCCGGTGACCTACGTCCCTGCTCCCGACCGCTACCAGTCGATGGCCTACCGCCGCTCGGGTCGGAGCGGCCTCCGGCTCCCGCTGATCTCGTTGGGCCTCTGGCAGAACTTCGGCGCCGAGCGGCCGCTGAGCGAGAGCCGCAGCGTCGTGCTGCGCGCCTTCGACCTCGGGATCACCCACTTCGACCTCGCCAACAACTACGGACCACCCTACGGCTCGGCGGAGGAGACCTTCGGGCGCATCCTCGCCACCGACCTCCGCCCTCACCGCGACGAGCTGGTGATCTCCACCAAAGCCGGATACGACATGTGGGCCGGCCCGTACGGGGAATGGGGTTCGCGCAAGCAACTTCTGGCCAGCCTTGACCAGAGCCTGAAGCGGATGGGGCTCGACTACGTCGACATCTTCTACTCGCACCGCTTCGACCCCGAGACCCCGCTGGAGGAGACGCTCGGCGCCCTCGACACCGCGGTGCGCCAGGGCAAGGCACTCTACGCGGGCATCTCCTCGTACTCCGCCAAGACCACCGAGGCAGCCGCCCAGATCATGGCCGGGCTGGGCACGCCGATCCTCATCCACCAGCCCTCCTACTCCATGCTCAACCGCTGGATCGAGGGTGGCCTCCTCGACGTCCTGGACGACAGGGGGATCGGCTGCATCGTCTTCTCCCCGCTCGCCCAGGGGTTGCTGAGCAGCAAGTACCTGGAGGGCGTCCCCGAGGGGTCGCGCGCCCGCCGTCGCGGTTCCCTCACCCCGGAGATGCTGGCCGAGACGACGCTCGCCAAGATCCGCGGGCTCCACCAGCTGGCTGCGGGGCGTGGGCAGTCGCTGGCCCAGATGGCACTTGCCTGGGTCCTCCGGGACCCGCGGGTCACGTCGGCATTGATCGGGGTGAGCAGCGTCGCTCAGCTCGAGGAGAATCTCGCCGCCCTCGATCGGCTCGACTTCGCCTCCGAGGAGTTGGAGGCGATCGATCGGCTGGCGACCGAGAGCGGGATCAACCTCTGGGCCGCGTCGAGCCAGGTCTGACGCTCAACCCACCGGGCCGGGCCGGCTACGCGTAGGCGTAACCCTCGGGCAGGGGTCGGGGGGCGGGAGGACCGATGTAGATCGCGGAGGGCCGGATCAGCCGGTTGTTGCTCGCCTGCTCCGCGACGGCGGAGGTCCACCCCACCGTGCGGCTGCACGCGAACGTGGGAGTGAACATGTCCCGCGAGAGGCCCACGGTGTTCATGACCACGCCGGAGTAGAACTCGACGTTGGTATAGAGACGGCGTCCCGGCTTGAGTTCGCTGAGCACCCGCAGCGCGGTGGCCTCGACATGCTCCGCGAACTCCACCTGCGGACCGCCCAGACCGCGTGCCACCTCGTGGAGGAGGACCGAGCGGGGGTCGTCCGTCTTGTAGACGCGGTGTCCGAAGCCCATCAGGCGCTGGCCGCCCCTGACCTCGTCGCGCAGATGCTCCTCGGCGCGGTCCGGAGTGCCGATGGCGTCGAGCATGTCCAGGGCGCGCGACGGTGCCCCGCCGTGGAGGGGGCCGGCGAGTGCGCCGATGGCCCCCGTGAGCGCCGAGCCCATGTCGCTCCCGGTGGACGTGATCACTCGGGCGGTGAAGGTGCTCGAGTTGAATCCATGGTCCATGGTCAGGATCATGTACTGCTCCAGAGCTCGCGCCGCCTCGGGGTCCGGTCGCTCGCCGGTCAGCATCTGGAGGTAGGCGGCGGCGTAGCCCAGGCTGGGATCGGGATCGATCGGGACCAGCCCCTGGTGGACGCGGTGGAGCCTCATGAGCAGGACGGGGGTCAGCGCGACCATCCGCAGCGCGTCGGCGCGGACCTGGTCGGGGGTGAGGTCGAGCGTCGGCTGGAGGTTCAGGGCCGCCCCGCTCAGGGAGACCGCTGTGCGGAGGGCGCCGAGGGCGGTGTAGCCGGGGAGGCGCGCGATCTCGTCGAGGGCGGCGGACACCCCGCCGGGCAGCGTACGTCCGGCGACTTCCTGGTCTTGGAGCCAGCGGAGCTCGCGCGGGTTGGGCAGCTCGCCGATCAGCAGGAGGTGCCAGACCTGCTCGAACGAGCAGTGGCGGGCCAGCTCGGTCGCGTCGTAGCCGCGATAGTGGTAAAAGCCCTCCTCTCCCCGGACATCTCCGATCTGGGTCTCAGCGACTGCGACCCCCTCGAGGCCCCGAGGGGCGAGCGTGGGTGTCGTCGACTCGGCGCGCTTGACCTCCGGCGCTTCGCTCACGTTGACCGACCCTCCATCTGCTGTTCGCGACCAACTCTACACAGTCGCGTACTTCATTCTGAGTGGGAGAACTCCGGTCTCCATCCCGGGGCCTCGGAGCAGAGCCCAGGGGTTCCGGCAAGAACGCACCAAGCGCTGCGAACAGTGAGGGCGGCCGAACAACTGTGACGGCAGCGTCACGACTCCATAAAAAGGCGTCGAAAGCGGCTCCGGGGGCTCGGCGAGCCGCTGATAAGCTCCGCGTCCCACGTCCACCCAGGGACACGGAACTTTGCACCGCACCACACGCCTCACCTGCAAGCTCGTCGTCTCCGTTCTCGTGATCGGAGCACTGGCGGCTGCCGTGCCCCCGCCCTCCCGGGTGGCCCTCCCCGGCATCCGGCTGACCGATTCCTACGACCAGCAGATCGACCAGCTCCAGAACCAGTACAACGGGCTCGGCACTCAGCTGCAGAGCCTCCAGGGGAGTGAGGCGACGGCGAACGCTCAGGCCGCCGCCGTGCAGCAGCAGATCGCCGTCACCGAAGCCCAGGTAGCGTCGGATCAGACGCAGATCAACCAGCTCAACCTGGCTCTGGCCCAGACCGCGGAGGCGATCCAGGTCGACACCACCCACCTCGCGGCGCAGAAGGTGCAACTCACCCAGCTCACCGTGGAGATCTACACCCAGGGCGGGACCGGCGTGGTGGAGGGGCTGGTCAACAGCCAGAGCATCGCGGACTTCATGGAGCAGCTGGACTCGGCCACCACGGTGAGCCAGAAGGTCCAGACGCTGATGGCCCAGGTGGAGGCGGAACAGCAGGCGCTCGACGCCCTGCAGCAGACGCAGCAGTCCCACCTCGCCCAGGTCGCTCAGGCCGAGAGCCAGCTCGAGGCCGATCAGGCCGCGCTGCAGGGCCAGGAGTCGGAGCTCAAGCAGCAGGCGGCCTCCCTCGGCGGCCAGGCCGCAGGCCTGGTGAGCCAGCGCAACTCGCTTCTCAGCCAGATCGCCACGGTGCGAGCCCAGCAGCAGGCCGCGGCTGCGGCGGCTGCTGCGGCGGCGGCTGCGGCGGCTGCGGCTGCTGCTGCGGCGGCTGCGGCGGCTGCCGCTCCGAGCGGCGGAGGCTCCGGCATGTGCGGCGCTGTGCTCTGTCCCTTTGCCTTCGGGAGCATCCCCAATTCCTTTCCCTGGGGCCAGTGCACCTGGTATGTCGCCTCGCTGCGCGAGGTCCCGTGGGGCGGCAACGCGGACGCGTGGTTCGGCAACGCCTCGGCCATGGGCTACTCGACCGGCTCGACTCCCAAGCCGGGGGCCATCGTGGTGTGGGGCCCGGGCAATGGCTACAGCTACTACGGACACGTCGCCTACGTGGTGGCCGTCGTGAGCCCCACCAACTTCTACGTGAACGAGGCCAACTTCGACGAGATTCCCGGGAACATCGACTCCCGCGAGGTGACCACTCTCAACGACGTCGAGGGCTTCATCTACTGAGCGGAGGACCCCTCAGTACCCGCAGCGAATACTGAGCGGACGACCCCTCGGTACGCACAGCCAATACTGAACGGAGGACCCCTCCGTGCCACGCACTGAGCGCCGCAGCGCGCGCCCTCGGCGCGCGAGATGGTGCTGATGGCCGAGAGGCGGGCTTGCGGTGACGGGCGACCCCACCGGCCGATGACCTTAGGCTCTGGATGTTAGCCCGCTCTAAGCCGAAGCTATCAGTGGACGCCGGACCGATGCCGCCACCTCTCCTGCGGTGCGCGGCGCAGGGAGACCTCCGACTCGTGATCGCATGCCACCGCGCGGCCAGCTCCGGGGCGCCTGCCTCGCCGCGCTGCACCCGCGCGGGCGAGCGATGAACGTCCGGGCCCTCGGGCTGCGGGCCAGCGCGGTTGCGAAGGCCCCCGAGGTCTCAGGACCAGACGCTGAGGAGGGATCCCCGCAGCTGCCCTCCCACCGCCTCCGCAGACGCTGGATGTGGCTCGCGGTGGCGGTCGGCCCCGGCCTGATGGTGATGCTCGCCGACACCGATGCCGGCAGCGTCGTGACCGCTGCCCAGTCCGGGGCCCGCTTCGGCTACCGGCTCCTTCCCCTCGAGGTCCTTCTGATCCCGGTCCTCTACGTGGTCATGGAGCTGACCGTCCGCCTCGGGCTCACCACCGGCAAAGGGCACGCCGAGCTGATCAAGGCGCGATTCGGACGCGGATGGGCGGTGTTCTCCGTCAGCATCCTGCTGGTCACCAGCGTGGGTGCCCTGGTCACCGAGTTTGCGGGCATCGCGGGCGTGGGCAGCATCGTCGGCCTGCCCCCGCAGTTGATCGTCCCCGGCGCCGCCATCGTGCTCCTCCTGGTGGTCGTCTCCGGCAGCTACCGGCGGGTGGAGTTCATCGGCATCGGCTTCGGGCTCTTCGAGCTGGCCTTCCTGGTGGCCGCCATCCGGGCCCATCCGGATCCGGGCTCACTGGCCGGCAGCCTGACGATGGGGCAGCCGCTCGGCAACTCCGCCTACCTCGCGCTGGTGGCGGCCAACGTCGGGGCGGTCGTCATGCCCTGGATGATCTTCTACCAGCAGGCCGCGATACTCGACAAGGGGATCACCGTCCGGGATCTGCGCTTCGCGCGGATCAACACCGCCATCGGTGCGGTGGTCACCCAGGTGATCATGATCGCGGTCCTGGTGGCGACCGGGGCGAGCCTCTTCCACCACCACGCTGGATCCCTCAACACCGTGGCCCAGATCTCCACGGCGCTGACCTCATCACTCGGAGCCGCGGGTGGCCGTCTCGCCTTCGCCATGGGGGTGGCCGGGGCTGCCCTGGTCGCGGCCCTGGTGGTCTCTCTGGGGGCGGCGTGGGCCTTCGCGGAGGTCGCCGGGAAGCCCCGCAGCCTCAACCGGAAGTTCCGCCAGGAGCCCCTCTTCTACGGCGTCTTCACGGGGGCTGTCGGCCTCTCCGCCGTGCTGGTGCTCACCAGCGGTTCGTTGGTCGGTCTCGCGATCGCCGTCGAGGTCTTCAATGCGCTGCTCTTGCCGATCGTCCTCGTCTTCCTGATCGTGCTCGCCTGGACCGCCCTGCCCGCCCCCTTCCGGCTGCGCCTCTGGGAGAAGGTCGCCCTGATCGTCATAACCGCGATGGTGGTCGGCATGGGGGCCGCGCTCACCGTCACCTCGCTCTGAGGGCCGCTCGGGTCAGGGACGTGCGCCCAAGCCCAATGTACAGTTGCGTTTGCAAACACACTGGTTTGGCTGGGGAGGTAGGATTCGAACCTACGATTTGCTGATCCAGAGTCAGCTGCCTTACCACTTGGCCACTCCCCAGTGGCGCAGGCGAGTCTACCCGTACCGGTGGTCAACGCTGCTGCGGGAGTGGCCTCCGGGGGCGATGCGTGCCTTGGTGATTCGGCGCGGCTGCCTATACTGAGGCCGTGGATCTCGTCAAGCTGCTCCGCTCCCAGGCCCGCCGCTACCGCTGTGTCCAGTGCGGTGAGAGCATGGCCGAGTGCGGTATCAACGTCCTCGCCCAGCAGGACAACCGGGCGCTGGTGCGGGTCACCTGCCGCTCGTGCAACGACGAGAACCTGCTCCAGATCATCTTCCAGACGGAGGGCGAGGCCTCGGCGGCGGCTGTGCCCGCTTCGAACGTGGACGAGGGCGGTGAGCGGGTGGACGCGCCCATCTCCGGCGACGAGCTCCTCGAGCTCCACGAGCTCCTCGCAGGGCATGCGGGCCCATTGACGGAGCTGCTCGCCCGCCGCTGACGGTGCCCGTAGGGACGCCGATGCCCGCGTCAGGGCCCCCGGCCCTTCGTCGTCACGCACGTCAGTGCGCTCCTCCTGGGCCACCCCTTCCTTGGCCTCGGCGCCCCTACGGGCACCGGCGTCTCTCGCCCTTCGTTGTCACGCACGTCAGTGCGCTCCTCCTCGGGCCACCCCTTTCTGGGCCTCGGGGCCCCCTTGAGGGATTCGGCACTCGGGGCACCGTGTGGGACTGTCAGCAGGCCGTCACGCAAACCTCACCCCACCTTTACTCCGGTGGGTGCTACATCTGAGGGCCGAACCGGAATGCCACGCCAGCTGGGCGTGGGCGGGCTGGAGGCTTCCATGGCCAACCTCGGAGCGGCGACCCGGCGGATGCTGGACCGGTTCCTCGTCCGCGTCGTAGCTGGAGTCGTCACCGCCAGCATCGTGGTGATGGCCCTCCTCGTGGTGGTCCTCGGCACGGTCACCTCCGGCCGCGGCTGGACCTCCGCCATGGCGGCCCAGGTGCAATCGACCGCCATTGTGGTCGGTCTCATCGGTGCGGTCCTGCTCGGGGCGACCGCCTTCCTGGTCGCGCATGGGGAGACCAGTCACCTCCGTGCCCTCGGCCGGCTCGCCCGGCGGGTCGCCGCCGGTGACGTCGCCGCCCGGGTCGACCCCGGCGGGGCGGCGGAGGTCAGGGAGCTTGGGATGGCCTTGAACCTCATGGTCGGGCGGTTAGGCGGCATGGTCGAGCGGGTCAGGGAGGTGAGCGGCGAGCTCGCCGGCTCCGCCGCCCGTCTCTCCGAGGCATCAACCCAGCTGGTGTCGACAACCGCGCAGCAGACATCGGCGGCCGTCGAGACCTCGGCGAGCATGGAGGAGCTGGCCCGGACATCCGGCCACATCGCCGAGACCGTGGAACGGGTCGCCACCCAAGCTGCCGAGACCCGGGACAACCTCGACCGTGCCCATGAGCGCATCCTGACCTCGGGTCAGCGCACCGTCGCCCTCACCGACCGGGTCCGCGATATCAGCAGGATCCTCGGTCTCATCAACGACATTGCAGACCAGACCAACCTTCTCGCCCTCAACGCCGCCATCGAGGCGGCCCGCGCCGGCGAGGCCGGCCGCGGTTTCGCGGTGGTGGCTGACGAGGTGAGACGGCTCGCAGACCGCTCCAAGGCGCTGGCCGCGGACATCTCCACGATCACCGAGAGCGCCGAGTCGGAGACCCGCGCCACCGTCCTCGCGATGGAGGAGGGCGCCACCCAGCTCCAGATCGGGCTTGGGCTGATGGAGCAGGTCGCCGAGGCCAGCTCAAACGTGCGGCTTGCCACCCAGCAGCAGCTTTCGGCCACAGAGCAGGTGGTGGAGGCGATGGAGCAGGTCAGCGTGGCCAGCCGCGAGGTGTCCGCCACCGCCCAGCAGATTGCCGTGGCCGCGGGAGGGCAGGCGGAGATGGCGGGGGAACTTCAGGTCGTCGCCTCCTCGGGCACAGACTACGCCGCCCCACCTCAGCCGCCCACCGAGCCCCTGCCTGGCGACGTCGACGGCTGGGCCGGCGTTACCGACCCGCGATTCGCAGGTATCACCGTCGACTGATCGCGGTCGGGAGCGTCGATCTGGCGGGTGGGGGATCGCCGGCCCCGGTCGGTGCCTCAGCCCTGGTCGGCCGGCTCGCCCGCCCGGATGGAGGCAGCATGCCGGAGCGGGAGCGACCGCCGGATGCGCAGGCGGAAGAGGAACAGCTCCTTGATGGCCCGGGCGATGGCGCGGGGACGGGCACCTGAGCGCCGGCCTGCCACCCGGGGGTGGTGGGGGACCGCCACCTGGGCGATCCGCCAACCGGCGTACCGGGCCTTGTAGTACAGCTCCGCGTTGATCAAGGCACTTCGGGCTTCCAGGGTGAGCGAGTCCAGGACCTCGCGGCGCATCAGCTTCAGGGCGCAGTCGACGTCGCGGTAGGGGAGGCGGTAGAGCACCGCCACCAGGGTGTTGAAGACCCAGCTCACGACCTCCCGGGCTCGGGCGTCGCGCCGCTCCTCCCGCCACCCGGCAGCCAGGTCGGCATGGTCGAGGAGGGGGACGAGCAGAGCCAGGTCGGCGATCTCGAACTGGCCGTCGGCATCCGTGAAGGCGACAAAGTCCCCCCGGGCGGCCCGGAGGCCATCGCCGACAGTGATCCCATAGCCGCTCTTCTGCTCGTGGCGGAGCACGCGCAGCGAGATGCCCAGCTTCTCGGCGAGGGATCGGGCCAGCTCGCCACTCCCGTCGGTGCTCCCGTCGTCGACGATCACCAGGTCAAAGCGGTTCGCGATCCCGGGCAGGACGTCGGCCGCGTGGGGCAGCAACCAGCCGATGTTCTCGGCCTCGTTGTGGACCGGGAGCACCAGGCTGAGGCTGCTGAGACGCGGGCTCGCCGCCTCTGGGCCCTGGGACGGGCCGCCGGCTTTCCGGCTAGCCACCGATGCCGGCGAGGGCGGTCAGTGCCGGCGCCCGGCCCCCGGCGTAGACGGGGCCACCCTTGCGCCAGTCGATGGTCGCTTCGATGGTGTTGCGTCTGACGCGGGAGACGTTCGCCTCGACCGTCTGGACGACGTGGTCGAGAAGGGTGTCGCTCAGCGCGTGGGGCTCGAGGCCGAGGTCGAGGAGGCGCTGGTGCTTGGCGTTGTAGTAGTGCTCCTCCTTCTCCCGGCGCGGGTTGGGGACGTGGGAGATGGTGGTCGGGAGGCCGTGGGCTGCGCGCGCGTGCTCCACCTTCTCGGCCAGCCCGAGCACGGAGAACTGCTCGGTGAACTGGTTGTAGACGCGGTACTCGCCGGCGGCCGGCGCGTTCATGGCCGCCAGCTCGATGCAGCGCACGGTGTCGCGGATGTCCAGGAAGCCGCGGGTCTGACCGCCCTTGCCATAGACCGTGAGGGGCTCGCCGACTGCCGCCTGCACGCAGAAGCGGTTGAGCACCGTTCCCCAGATGCCGTCGTAGTCGAACCGGGTGATGAGCTGAGGGTGCAGCGCCGTCTCGTCGGTGGTGGTCCCGTAGACCACACCCTGGTTGAGGTCGGTGGCCCGCAGGTCCCAGATCCGGCAGGCGAAGTCGAGGTTGTGGCTGTCGTGGACTTTGGAGAGGTGGTAGAGCGATCCCGGCTGCTTGGGGTAGAGCATCCGGTCGTGACGACCGTTGTGCTCGATCTCGATGAACCCCTCCTCGATGTCGATGTTCGGCGTCCCGTACTCGCCCATGGTCCCGAGCTTGATCACGTGGCAGTCCGGAGCGCGGTCGCGTACCGAGAGGAGCACATTGAGGGTGCCCACCACGTTGTTGACCTGCGTCTCCACACCGTGGCGGGGGCTGATCATCGAGTAGGGGGCGGAGCGCTGCTCGGCGAAGTGGACGATGGCTTCGGGCTGGGTGGTGCGGATCAGCTCGTCGACCGCGGCGGCGTCACAGAGGTCGATCTGGTGCCAGTCGAGCTTGTGGCCGCTCTCCGCCTGCCAGCGGGCCAGACGGTCGGCAATCGAGGCGATCGGCGTCAGGCTGTCCGTTCCGCACTCCTCGTCCCAGCGCCGTCGCACCAGGCTGTCGACCGCGATGACGTCATGGCCGCGTGCAGACAGGTGAAGGGCGGTCGGCCACCCGAGGTAGCCGTCGGCTCCCAGGACCGCGATGCGCATTGCTGTCTCCCCTAGATGACCGGGCGAAGGGCGCCCGGCGATGTGCGTGCTGATTGGCTGGCGAAAAACCGATGGGTCAGGGCGAGACCCTCGGGGAGGGAAGTTTGAGCCTTCCAGCCGAGCGAGCGCGCGGCGCGCCCCGGGTCGATGCAGGCGCGGGCCACCTCTCCGGGCTTGGCGGGCTGGAAGTCGGGGGCGATCTCCGCCCCGGACGCCCGGATCAGTCCGGCGACCACCTCGCGGACGCTCGTCTCCCTCCCGGTCCCCACGTTCAGCGGGCCGCCGATCGAGCTGAACAGGGCGGCTCGGGTGGCGGCGGCGACGTCCCCCACGTAGACGAAGTCGCGGGTCTGGGAGCCGTCACCGTAGATCACCGGGCGCAATCCCTGGACCAGCCGGGTCGAGGAGATGGCGACCACCCCGGCCTCCCCGGTGCCGTCCTGGCGCGGCCCGTAGACGTTGCCGAACCGCAGCGCGACGGTGCGCAGCCCGCGCTGCCGATACGTCCAGAGGTAGGTCTCTTCGCAGAGCTTCTCCGCGCCGTAGGCGGATCGGGGGGCGGGGGTGAGCTCCTCGGAAGCCGGTAGCCGCTCGGCGTCGCCGTACACTGCCCCTCCTGACGAGGCGATGAGGATCGCCTCACAGCCCGCCCGGGCGGCTGCCTCGAAGCAGGCCACCGAGTTGGCAAGGACCCGCCGGATGTGGTCTCCGGGGTCGCGCAGAGCGCGGTTCACGCCCCCCTTGGCGGCGAGGTGGACGAGCGCCTGGGGCCGGAAGCGAGCCAGGGCATCCGCGGCCTCGGGGCTGCCGGCGTCCGCCTCAAGGAGCTCCACGGCGTTGGGGAGGGCGGCCCCGCAGGGGTGGGTGAGATCGTCGATCACCAGCACTGAGAGCTGGTCGGCGGCGAGCAGCTCGACCAGGTGGCTGCCGATGAAACCGGCCCCTCCGACCACCGCAACCCGGGTGGGACGCGAGGAGGCGGTCTCCCCACCGCCCGGCGTGGCAGCGATCGCGAACTCCCCGGGGGTCATGGGCTCACCGGGGCCGGGACGGCCTCCTCCTCGGGGATGCGCGGCCGCCCGAGGAGCATGATTCCGATCGCGCCGGCGATGCCGAGGGGGAGGGTCATGGCCACTCGCACGAGGACGGTGACCGCCACCGCGTCCACCTTGGTCAGCCCTCCGGCGACCAGCAGGGCGGCGGTCGTGACGTCGGCCGCGCCGATGCCGAAGGGCAGCGTCGACACGCTGCCGATCACCTGGGAGATGCAGTAGGCGGCGATGGCCACGCCCAGGGTGACACTTGCCCCGAGCCCCCAGACGAGCAGCAGGATCTGGAAGCCGCAGACCGTGAAGATGACGAGGCTGTAGAAGGCGAAGACGGCGCCGAGCCGGGGCGCCAGGCCGAGCTCCTCGAGCTGCACCAGCGACCGGAGTATCCCGCCGATCAGTCCGTGGCGCTCAGGCGGGATGCCGGTCGTGAAGAAGTGTCGCGTGATCACGCTGGCCCACCAGGGGGAGGCGAGGAGGACCAAGCCGGCCAGCGCCAGCCCCGCTGTCCCGAGCGCGGGCAGGTAGATGGCGGCGGCGAGCACCCCACCGATGATCCCGAGCTGGACGATGGTGACCAGCCGTTCGTACATCACGGTCGCGACCCCCGCGCTCACCGGGACGCGGTCGCGATTGCGCCAGAGGTAGGGTCGCGAGAGGTCGCCGCTCGCGGCCGGGGTCAGCCAGCTGAGGGTCTGGCCCGCCAGGTCCACCCAGTTCATGCGAACGAAGGGGACATGCTGGCCGAGGCGTTTCAGGAGGATCTGGGACCGCCGGGCCCGGAGCAGGGTGGTCACCAGGTTGAGGGCGATCGCCACCCCCACCAGCCGCCACGAGACATGCCCGGCCTTGCCCACCACCTGACCCGGGTTCACCTTGCGAACGAGGGCGTAGATGACTCCCGCGCTGATGAGGAGGACGATCAGCTGGAGCCCTGCCAGGATCAGCCGGCGTCGGGTCGTCAGTCTTCTCGAGCGGGCCCCCGGGCCGGCCTGGGCGGGCACGGCGGGGGCGGGGTGGTGGATCGGGCGGTCATCGGCGGGCACGCTGTCGCGCCCGCGCCAGACCGCGTCCGCCGCGGACTTCGCGGACAAAGAATCTCCCCATTCGTCCGTAACGTGATTGGAAGGATGCTGATCATCTGAACCTTACAAGAGCGTTACCACTCTCGGCCCTGACCCCGGCTGAGCCGTCCCCAGCCCGATCCGGTCACCCAGCCGAAAGGTTCGGCGGCCTAGCCTCGCCCCCATGCCGCTGGTCCCGATCGTCATCCTCCTGGTCGCGGCCGCGCTGGCCGTCACCCAGCTCGCTCTCCAGACCGACCAGCTCCTCCTCACCTTGCTCCTCATCGGGCCCGTCCTCCCCGCGCTCGCGCTCGCCCGCCTCCGGTCGGCTCCGGTCCGGCTGGCCACCGTCCGGGTGCGGGCCCCGGCCCGGCGGCGCCTCCGTTGATCTCCGGACGGTGCCCTCCTGGCGGTGTATAAGGACGGGTGATGCGTCTCCTGCGCCGGCTTGCCAAGCGGCCGAAGCCGCGCCCCGAGGTCCCACTCCGGCCCGTGTGCCCCATCTGCGAGCGGCCGATGGAGCGCCGCGGCTCCACGGTGTGGATGTGCCCCGACTTTCCCCGTTGCCGGGGGGCCATCGCCGCCGACTGAGTCCCAAAGCGGGGGCCTCGTCAGCACCTGCCAGCCCTCGTCCCGCGAGGAAGGCCGGCTCAGGAGTGGTGGTCGGGATCGGTGCCGGTCGCGGGCCCGTCGGACCCGGCCATCCGCTCCATCGCCCGGCGTGCCACCGCCGCCCCGCCGGCGGCAGCCGCGGTGGTGGCGGCACGGACTGCCAGCTTCTGCCACAGCGGCCCACCCTCCTTGCGGCGCCGGGCCAGCTCCTGCCGGATCTCGTCCAGCTGGGCGGCGACGTCGTCGAGCGATGTCACCGTGGTCGGGGAGCTCTCCTCCCTCCGGCCCCGCGACCGGAGCACCACGACCGAAACCGTGAGGACCACGGCGACCGTCCCGATGACGGCATACCGGAAGCCATCCCGGCGGAGCCTCGATCGCCAGTCGAGCTCGTCCCGGACCCGGGTGTCCAGAGCTGCGACGTGAGCGGCAAGCGCCTGCTTGCTCAGCTCCCGTTCTACCTCTGCCTCGGCAACCTCGTCACCCACTCCAGGTCCTCCTTGACGGTGGCGCCGACCCTGCGGCCTTCGGCGATCGTCCTCTTCAGCATGCGGTAGCCGAGCCCGCCCAGGAGCGCTCCGACCACCAGGATCAGGGCCGCCATGATCAGCCATCCCAGCCAGGCGTGGTGGAAGAGCCCGCCCAGCCCTTCGGCACCGGCCCCGAGGAGAAAGATGACAACCAGGAGGGCGGCGACGCCGGCGGCGGCCAGCAGGGCCACGGCGAACGCGGCGCGCTTGGCGGTCGCGATGCCTCCGGCCCGCACCACCCCGATCTCGGCGCGGACCAGGCGTACGCCATCGGCCAGGATCTGCCGCAGCGCGTCGACCACCGACGGGGCGGGCGCGGGTTCCTGGGTGGCCATCACCAGAGCTTCTCAGACCTGGGCCGGCGGGTGTCGCGGTGCGCGCCGTTCATATCTTCAGCGCCGAGACGTCGATGTCCTTGAGGCTGTCGGGTGGGGGTATCCCGTGATCGTTGAGAGCCTTGAGCAGCGCCAGCACGTAGCGGACGCCGGTCAGGTTGACTCCGTGCTGCCGGGTCAGGCTCTGGATGGTCTGGAGCTTGTAGATGTCGCGTTGCGAGAAGCGTCGCCGGTTGGTCGAGGTCCGCTGCGGCACGACCAAGCCGATGTTCTCGTACATCATCAGCGTCCGCGGGTGGGTTTCCAGGATCTCGGCCGCGACGCTGATCGTGTAGATGGGCTTGTCGAGACCGGGCGATCCGGGCAGCGGTCCGCCCGTTGGGCTGACCCCGCCTACTCCTTCAGCCACTCGTTGATCCCCTCTGAAAGAGCCCCGGGCGACGTCTGCGCCTTGATCAGGAACTCCAAAGCCCCCAACTTGAGCCCCCGATCGACGAGGTCCTTCTCACCGAAGTTGCTGAGGATGATCACCGGGGTTTCGGCCGTCGGACCGTGCCGGCGGAGCTCCTGGAGCACCTCAAAGCCGTCCTTACGGGGGAGGCGGACGTCGAGAAAGACGATGTCCGGCAACAGCTCCTTGGCCCGATCCACGCCCTCGATCCCGTCGAGCGCCACGTGGACCCGGTAGCCATCCAGCTCGAGCTTGGTCCGGTACATCTCCAGGGTGTCCCGGTCGTCCTCGATCAGGAGGACGTCGATGACCGCGTCCTCGTCTGCCATCGCCTCCGCTGTCCTCCTCCGCTGGCGCGGCCTCCGTGGCGCCGAATGCCTGCCCGGGCAGTATAGCCGCGCCACCGAGCACACTCAGGGCGGCCGTCATGCGATCTGCAAACGCGCAATCCGACCCATGCCGCCGATCGGCGCAGGTCAGATCCGGACGTGGGCGATGTCCACGTCGGTGACGAAGTCGGGCCGCGGAATTCGATGCCGGTCCAGGGTCTGGAGGAGCCGGATCACATGCCGGGCCGCCTGCAGGTTGAGCCCGTGGGTCTTGGTGAGCCGCTGGATCGCCTGGAGGGTGATCAGGTCCCGCTGGGAGTAGCGGCGTCGGTTGGTCGGGGTCCGGTGGGGGACGACCAGGGCCAAGTGCTCGTACATCATCAGGGTCCGAGGGTGGACAGCAAGGATCTCGGCAGCCACGCTGATCGTGTAGATGGGCTTGTCGAGGCCGAGCCGGGTGAGCTCGGGGGTTGCGGCCTGGGACGCAGCGACCACGCTTTGGGCACCTCTCCGCCAGGAGGCGCCTGGCGGTCGTGACCGAGGCCCCGGCGCTACCTGCTGCCCGAATGGTAGCCGTCGCCCGGCGCCCGCAGGGGGTCGGCTCCGGGCTCCCCGAGGGCTCCGCCCCGCCCCCCGCCGGCCACGCGGGTCCGCCAAGAGGCCGGTGAAGGCACTCTTCGGCGTGCCACCATTACGGCCCGTGTTGCCCCTCCCTCCGCTCACAGTTCGCCGCTCCACCGGGTGGAGCCCCGCCTCTGGCGGACACCTGATCCAGCCCGGGGGGCAGTTCGTAACCATCCCGGCCGCAGGCCCGTTGAAGAGATGTGATGGCTGATACGCCCCGCCCCTCCGCCCCGAGCGGTTTGGACGACCTCGCCGTCCGGGAGCGCTGGCTCCACCAGCGGCGAGCCCACGACTTCGCTTCACGGCGCTCCGGGCTCATCGCCCTCTGGGTGGCGGTGGCGGCGGTGGTTGCGTGGCTCTTCATAGCCGGCTTCGCCGGCCTGGGCCACTAGAGCACCGGTCCCACCGCGCGGCGCGCCGCTCAGGCCGTTCAGATCAAGGACCGGCGGCCCCACGGGCCGGCGTCCTCGCAGCATGGAGGTGACGCAGAGCTGGACGGAAATGAGCGGTGCGCCCTAGCCGATGAGTT
>Ga0302157_10000982_pt1 | contig 36074 bp, 23 predicted proteins | sample I_Bog_N3_3_FD_193502 | JGI IMG/M metagenome (GOLD analysis project Ga0302157, IMG submission 193502) | Peat permafrost microbial communities from Stordalen Mire near Abisko, Sweden - I_Bog_N3_3 | ecosystem: Environmental > Terrestrial > Soil > Wetlands > Peat | place: Sweden: Abisko, Stordalen...
CACGCACTGGTTTCTTCGTCTGAAACCATTAGTTTACCCGACGAGGCGAGTGTCAGCTGTCGCCGCGTCGCCGCCGCCCGGTCCGCCGCCCGGTCCGCCGCCCGGTCCGCCGCCCGGTCCGCCGCCGAGAGGCTTGATCCAGGGCGCTAGCGCTTTGCCACGCTCTTGGTCGCTTTCTCGATCAGATCCGCGACTTCCTTCGGCTGCGAAATCATGACCAGATGACTCGCCGGCAGGGTGATTGTCGTCGCTTTCAGACGCTCGGCTTCTGCTTTTTCCAGCTCCGGCGGAATGGCGCGATCCTTGTCAGCGACGACAAACCACGAGGGCTTTGTCTTCCAGGCTGCAGTGGAAATCGGAGTCCCGAATACCGCGGCGTTGGTCGGACCTTGCGTCGCCCAGAGAACCTGAACTTCCTTAGCAGGCAAGTCCTGGGCGAAATCCTCGGCAAAGCCTTTGGGGGTGATGGACAGAAAGCCTTCTGCGTCTGGTCGTAGTTCGGCTCCCAGCGGCGCCGGCGGATAGGGCTTCGAGACACTGCCGACCGATTCCCCAGCGTCTGGCGCGAATGCGGCCACGTACACCAGACCGACGACCTTCGGATCATTGCCCGCTTCCGTGATCACGGCGCCTCCGTAGGAATGCCCCGCCAGCAGCACCGGGCCGTCCTGCAAAGCGATTGCCCGCTTCACTGTCGCGACGTCGCCTGCGAGTGTGGTCAGAGGCAGCTGGACGGCAATCGCATCGATGCCCTGCGCCTGCAACAGCGCGATGACCTTCGACCAGCTGGAGCCGTCTGCCCAGGCACCATGCACCAATACGACGTGCACCGATTTCTTGTCGCCAGATGATTGGGCTGACGCTGATTGGGCTGACGCACTGGAACTCATGTTGACTCCTATCAACGCTGCCAGGAAAAAAATGACACCAAGGGTGGCGTGGTGCTTGCGCATCGAAAAATCGTCCCTGCTGCTGAATGACTTCATCGTATGGGGCTCAGACTGGTGCGCGATATTCCAGAATTTGCCGTTGGTTGTGAATTGCCTGAGGCGTATGTACAGTCGAAACCAAGAGTACATAATGAGGCGCTGATGGACCGACTGATGTCGCTATCGGTTTTTGTCGCGGCGGTGGAGGAAGGCAGCATCGCCGCCGCTGGCAGGCGCTTCGGCATGTCGGCGGTGATGGCGGGGCGCTACCTGTCCGCTCTGGAGGAACACCTGTCGGCGCGACTGCTTCAGCGGACAACGCGCAGACTGGGCCTGACCGAAGTGGGCCAGGCCTACTTCGCCAGAAGCAAACGCATCCTCGAAGACATGGAGGAGGCAGACGACGAGGCGGCCGATCGGCAGGCCAGGCCGCGAGGCAGGCTACGTATCGCCGCGCCGATCACCTTTGGCTCCATGTACCTGGGTCCGGTTGCTGCGCGGTACATGACGGAGTTTCCGGACGTCGATGTATCCATGCACCTGCAGGATCGCTACGTGGATCTGGTTGAAGAGGGCATGGATCTCGGCATTCGCATAGGAAACCTGTCCGACTCCGACCTCGTCGGCCGCAAACTTGCTGAGTATCGCGACATGGCTTGCGCCTCTCCGGCCTACCTGGCATCCGCTGGCGCCCCGGCGAAGCCTGATGATCTCAACAACCACTCGCTCATCGGCTATCTGGGCTACATCACCATCGTGCCCTGGAGGTTCACGGACAGCGACGGGCAGACCACCGAGCTCAAGTGCCACTGCCGCTTCATGGCCAACAACACCGCCATGATGCTGGAGGTGGCGCTCAGCGGCTTCGGCATCGCCTATGGCCCGAGTTTCGTTTTCGCAAAGCACCTGGCGGCAGGGGAGCTGGTACCGGTATTGCCTTCGTATACCTGCCCGATCCTGGCGCTGCAGGCGATTACTCCGACCGCGAAGCACGTCAACATCAAGACGCGGCTGTTCATTGAACGACTGGCCCGTGCTTTCGCGACCCCGACGCCGCTTTACTGATTGGCACCGATGATATTGGCACCGATGGTATCGTTCGCGGCCACGCTCACCGCGGAATGACCGTCAATGCCTGCGTCCTGCTGATGTGCCGGCTGCTCGCGCAGCAATGGCACCAGGATTTCGTTTAGCGCGTCCAGGGAAAAAGCCCCAGCCTTCGCGTATCGCAGTATTCCGTGCCGATCGATGATGTAGTTCGTCGGAACGCCTTTCATGACGTGGTAAGGCCCGCGCATGGAGCGAGCCATCGGAAAGTGAACCGTGGCCGCAAGTGGCTTCAGCGAATTCAGGGGCGCGGAGTCTTCGGTCGTGACAGCGACCACCCGCAGTCCATGCTTTTCCTGTATGGCAAAATAGGTGTCCAGCAGCGGCAACTCTTTCTTGCAGGGGTTGCACCAGGTCGCCCAGAAGTTGATGACCAATACCTGGTCCTCAAAGTCAGCCAGGTGCAGCTTCCTGCCATCGAATGTAGTGACCTCGAAATCTGGCGCCGGCTCGCCAACCACGGGCTCCCTGGCTAATCCCAGCACAGGGACGAGCCCGATAAAGAGAGTTGTGATTACTATGCGATGCTTCAGCGTCATCGAAGTCTCCCTGGTACGGCCCCGACGCGAGGTACGGCCCCCCGGGGGGCACGGGGATCGTCACTCCGTTGTATCACTCCGTTGTACTAGCGCAGGAATGTAAGGTCTATGACGGCCGGTGTCGAGGCATCCAGCGTGCGAGTCCTGAGCGGCATGTGCCTGTGCGGCACGGTCCGCTACCAAGTGGAAGACCAGTTTCGTTACTCGCTCAATTGTCACTGCTCGAACTGTCGTCGCACGACGGGTGCGGCGTTCAAGCCGTTTGCGGGAATAGAGCGTGGGAAGCTGAGACTTACCGGCGGCGCTGAGCATCTCCTCATCTTCGGAGAGCAGTCGGGACATGACGCTCACTGCGGCAAGTGTGGATCATTGCTGTATTCGCTGGTGCGGGAGGGCGCATTCGTACACGTGACGCTAGGCACGCTGGTAGATTCGCCGTCGATTCGCCCCAGCGCCCACATTTTTGTCGGCTCCAAAGCACCGTGGTACACCATCACGGATGACCTGCCGCAACACGAACAGCTGCCGTAACGGCCGTTTTCAGGGATAACGCGGTCGATTTTGCCGTTCCCTTGTGGCACGCTTTCCGGGCAGGGAATAACGACTGGGAACCAATGCCTGACCCACTCAACGTCCTGATCCTTGGCGCATCCTATGGCTCGCTGCTGGCATCGAAGCTGCTGCTCGGGGGACACAAGGTCCGGCTGGTGTGCCTGCCCGAGGAGGTGACGCTGATCAACCTGGAGGGCTTTCGCGTGCGACTGCCGGTGCGCGGCCGGCCCGAGCCGATCGAACTCGACTCGCGGCACCTGCCGGGACGGGTCACGGCCAGCGGTCCGCTGGAGGCGGACCCAGCCGATTACGACCTGATCGGACTGGCGATGCAGGAGCCGCAATATCGTAGTCCCGGGGTAAGCACATTGCTCGAGTCAATCGCCCGCTCGCGCCAGCCGTGCATGTCCATCATGAACATGCCGCCGCTGGCTTACCTGCGCCGCATCCCAGGCCTCGATCATGAGGCGTTGAAGCCTGCCTATACGGTGCCAGCCCTGTGGGACGCCTTTGACCCGTCGCGGGTCACGCTCTGCAGCCCGGATCCCCAGGCCGTGCGTCCGCCGAACGAGAAAGTGAACCGGCTGGTCGTCACCCTGCCGACCAACTTCAAGGTTGCCGCATTTGCAGACGCTGCGGATACCGCGCTACTCACGCAACTGCAGAACGACGTCGAGGCCGCGCGCATCGTCACTCCCGAAGGGCCGGTCGATCTGCCGGTGAAGCTCAAGGTGCACGCGTCGGTGTTCGTGCCGCTGGCCAAGTGGGCCATGCTGCTCGCGGGCAACTATCGCTGCGTGACTCCGGGCGGTGCACGCGAGATCAACCGTACCGTGCACGATGACCTTGCGGAGTCGCGGTCGGTCTACAACTTTGTCGTCGACCTGTGCGTCAGCCTGGGGGCTGCGCCTTCAGACATGGTGCCGTTCGAGAAATACGCCGCCGCCGCGCAGGGACTGTCACGTCCATCCTCGGCCGCGCGCGCGCTGTTCGCCGGCGTGCAGAACATCGAGCGCGCCGACAAGCTGGTCCAGCTCATTGGGCGCCAGAAGGGACGCAGTCATCCGGTCATCGATGCGACGGTGGCACTGGTGGATGCGCTACTCGAGCGCAACCGCAAGCCGGCGGTACCCGTCCGGTAATCCGCGTTCGCGAGATTTTCAATTCAAATATTTGTCGAACCAGGCGAGCGTGCGCTCGAGCGCATCCTGGGTGTTTTGCGGATCGCGCAAACCATGGCCCTCGCCGGGGTAAATCATGATTGAAGTGGGCACGCCCTGGGCCTTCAGGGCATGCCAGAATTCCTGCGTCTGTGGCGCAGGGCATTCGATGTCGCGCTCACCGACGTACTCGAAGGTCGGCGTGCGCGCGTTCTTGATGAAGTTGATCGGCGAGGAGCGCGCATACACCGCCGGATCGTCGTACACGGACGCCCCGAAGTACGGCAGCATCCACGCGTCGATGCCGTTTTCGCCGTAGTACGACAGCCAGTTGCTCAGACCCGCAGCGGCCACTGCCGCCTTGAATCGGTTTGTCTGCGTGACTGCCCACATCGTCATGAAGCCGCCGTAGCTGCCGCCGGTCAAACCCAGCCGAGCGTCGTCGATCGGCGCGCTGTGCTCCGCCGCGTCGATGCCGGCGAGGATGTCGCGCAGGTCACCGTAGCCAAAATCGCGGATATTGGCGGCGGCAAAGCGCTCACCCTGGCCGAAGCTGCCACGGGGGTTCGGGTAAAACACCGCCCACCCGCGCTGGATCAGCGCCCCGCGCAGTCCGGGCCCGGCGAATGTCGGAAGCGAGGCAGCCGCTGGCCCACCATGCACGACCGTCACCATCGGGATCGAGCCGCTGGCGTGCGGTGGCAGCAGCAACCAGCCCTGCACGTTGAATCCGTCGTCGCGCCAGCTGAGAGTCCGAACCTCGAAGTTTGCGGTCAGGCCGGCATTCACACGCGTGAGATCGCGCCAATGGCCGATGCGGCCCACCCGGATTTCCGGCGGCGTGGTGAAGGTTTCATGCGCGGTGGCGAGTGTTTCCGACGGACATGCCCAGGACGCGCCGGCGTCCTCGCCGTGCAGCGTTTCGGTGCCGCTCCACAGGATGTGCGGCGTCGCTGCCGAGTGACCGGATCCCAAATCCACGATCTGATCCTGATCGCCGGCGAGCAGCGCGGCGCGCAGGCCTCCCTGGCAACTCCATCCAAGCGCCGTGGCGGAGGCCTGGATGCCCGGTGTCACGTCCAGCGTCGCGCCGCCATCGAGCGACACCGTATAGACGTCGCCGCCGGTTGAACCGAAATCGCTCATGATCCCGGCGATGAACGCTACGGTCTTGCCGTCGGGCGATACCTTCGGGTCGGCGATCTGTTGCCGGATCTCGGCGGGCGTGTACAGAATCCGCGCCTCGCCAGACGTCGTGAAGGCGTACAGCCTGGCAGTCCACCAGTTATTGTCGCCGTCACCCGGCGCGGCCGTACCTACGAAGCCCGCGCCAGCCGGACGCCAATCGTATTCATAGACGAACAGGTCCGCGGGTGACGCCCAACGCACGGTCCCACCCGTGAGCATGGCGATACGCTGCTCCGCGGGTGCCGCGTCCAGATCGCCGGCGACCGCCGCGCCCGCTTCCGTGGCGCCTACTTCCTTGCGGGCATTCTCGATCGCGAGCATCGCCAGCGTGCCATCGCTTGCGTACTTCAAGCCGGTGACGGTGCCGCTGAAAGAGAGCAGTCGCGTCAACCCGGTTCCGCCCGGCGCGACATCATAAACGGCGTACGCATGACTACCGGGCGCGCGCAGTGCGAAGGCCAGGCGCTTGCCGTCGGGACTCCATGCGGGCGAACTCGGCCAGCACTGTGGCACGCGACCGCACGGCAGCGCCAGGTGCGTCTCCGCGCCATCCGCGACGCGCCGAATGACGAGATCGCGCAGGTCCGGGTAATAGCCGCCGGGCGGTGAATCACCTTCCACCGACGCCACGTAAGCGCCATCCGGTGAAATCACCACCTGCAAATAGCGATGCACCTGCCGCTCGGTTGAAGCACCCGGCGAAGCCGGCGGCATCGCCGCGGCGGCGCTCGTCGCCATGGCGACTGCGCTACCGGCCAACGCCAGGCCGAGAAGCATGCGCCTGACCGGGCCGGTCATTCTGCTGCTCAGGCCGACTTCAGGAACGCATCGCAGCTGGCGCGCGCCGGCTCGGTGTCGGGGATCTTCACGCAGATCTCCTGCATGCGCGCGTGCAGCGTCTGCAGCACGTCGCCGTGCTGGCCGTTGGCTGCCTGGTTCCAGGCGCGCAGCTCGCGATCCAGCCGTTCCAGCCGCACCCGCGCGCGGCGGTAGATGCGATCCGGACCGTCGAGTTCCGACAGCACCGCGGACCCGGCCTCTTCGATGCGCGAACTGTCGGCCGGCGTCATGCGCAGCAGGCCGCTGACGTACAGCGAGCCCCACTGGAAGCGCGTCGCCGCGCCCTGCGATTCGCGGTAGGCCTGGTCCAGCAGGCTCACCGCCTCGTCCTTCTGGCCCAGTTTCTCCGCCACCTCGGCAAGGTCCGCCTCGTAGTAGTACGGCGTATTGGATCGGGCCATCTCTGCTTTTGCGATCTGGTAGGCCTTCGGGTAGTCGCCGATGTCCTCGAGGATGTTGAGCGAAGCGTTGACCAGCCCGGAGCGCACGTAGGGATTCTGTTCCGCCTCGAGCGCGGCATCGATGCGCCGGTTCGCGTCCGCGAGCGTGGCAGCGGGAAGCTTGTATTTCGCGCCTCCCAGCGCCTTGAGCGCGCGCAGCTTGGCATCGATGAAGCCGAGCTGGTCGGCCTCCACGTAGCGCGCATCGCTGGCCGCGGCATCCATGGTCGCCACATAGCTGTCGCGCAGTGCCGATGCGAACTTCGCGCCACGCGCGCTGACCGCCTTGAAGAAGTTGTCGTCGAGATTCTGCAGTGCATCGGCGCTGGCCACTGCCAGTGTGCGGTCGCCCAGGATGGCGGCGACCTGGTCGGTCAGAGCTGTCAGCTGGGCCGAAAGTCCCGATTGGGCGGGCGACTGTACAGCCGTCTGGCCGGCCGTCTTTACGGCGGACGGCGTGGCCGGTGCGGCCGGGGTGGTTGGCGCGTCAGCCAGCGCATCCGCCGGCGCGTTCGCCGCGTAATAGGCGGCGTAAATCGTGAGACTGGCGCGCTCGAGCTCGAGGTTCGCCGGACACTGGGACACTGCTGCGGCCAGCCGATCGGCGCGCTCCCCATAGTCCTTCGCCGGCAGCGTGTCGAGTTCCCACGAGTTATAGGCCAGGCGCCGGCAGTCATCGGCACTGAGCGGTCGGCCGTCCGCGCCAGCCTTGAGCACCACCTCCACCGGCTGCACGTCCTCGAGCGCGGTGTCCAGCAGCGCCGCATATTGCGCCACGTCGCGGCCGGCGCCGAGGCGCATGATCTCGTGCCGGTCAGGATCGAGCACGATCAGTGTCGGATAGCCCTGGATACCGAACTGCTCGCCCCATTTCTGCGCACCGTCATCGTCGCCGTCCAGGTATACCGGCAGGAACAGGTGGCTCTTGGCGATGAAGTCCGGTCGCGAGAACACCTTGGACTTCAGCGTATGGCAGAACGGACACCACTCGGCGCCCCAGTACAGCAGCACCGGGCGATTCTCGCGCTGGGCGACGATGAATGCGCCCTGCAGGCTGCCGTCGAACCAGGCGATGTCGTGGGGTTCGTTGGCGTGCGTGGCGTGCTGTGCATGCGGCGGCTGCGATTTGCTGCAGCCGGTGATCAGCACTAGCAGCAGTGCAATACGCAAGAGACGTGTGTCAAGACGGGCGTCCATGCTCAGAGCGTCCATATCCTGAGCCTCCCAGTCAAGGCTCTTTCAGCACAGCGGCGCATTCGCGCGGCGTGCGTTAACCAAATTTCATGCGCAGCCGGGGTCATGCGCCCGCCGGCAGCCTACTTTCTTGGCGCCTTCTCCGGCCGGCGTTTGGCGCCGCGGCTGGGCGGCGCTTGCAGCGGATCGTCCGGCCAGTGGTGCCTGGGGTAGCGGCCGCGCATGTCCTTGCGCACCTCGAGGTAGCTGCTGCGCCAGAATCCGGCCAGGTCGCGCGTGATCTGCACCGGACGCTGCGCCGGCGACAACAGCTTCAGCGTCACCCCTATCTCGCCATCGGCGATGCGCGGCGTTGCCGCCAGTCCGAAAACCTCCTGCAGCCGCACCGAAATGCATGGCGCGTTGGCGTCCTCATAGTCGATACGAACGCGCGATCCGCTCGGCACCGTGAGCTCGCGCGGCGCCAGCGCTTCGAGTGCGCGCAGCTGCGCGACGCCCAGCCGGCCGCGCAGCGCCTCGGCCAGCGGCAGGCGCGCGAGTTGATCGCGGCGCGTTGTGCCGGCCAGGTACGGCGCCAGCCACTGCTCAAGGGTTGCCATCAGCGTCGCGTCGTCGCTCGCCGGCCAGTCGGCCAGCTCTCGCCGCGGCTGCGAGTGCGGCTCGAGCGAGCGCACGAACTGCATGCGCGCTTGCAGCGCACGGCTGTCCGCATCCCAGGGCAGCGCCTCGATGCCACTGTGCCTGATGCCTTCGATCATCGCCGCGACCGCGCGTTCATCGTCGGCGGCCGGCAGCAAGGTGTCCTCGAGCAGCAGCGCGTCCAGCCGCCGCACGCGCCGCGCCAGCACAGCGCCGGCACGCGCATCCCAGCCAAAACGCTCCTCGGTGACGATATGCGCCGCGAACAGCTGCTCCAGCAACGCGCGATCCAGCGGTGCGGCGAGGTCGATGCGCGCTTCACGCTCACGATCCTCCAGCTGCAGCGCGACGATGAACTCCTCGCGCGCCAGCGACACGCTGCCGACGAACGCGGCGCCGCGTCCATTGGCAAGCAGGTAGCGTCCGCCGCCGCCCTCGCGCCGCTGGCCGATCCGATCTGGATACGCTAGCGCCAGCAGCGCACCGGCCGGCAGCGGCTGCCCGCGCCCCGGCGCTGTCCCTGCCAGGCCCCGCACCGCGTCCTGCAGCGAGCGCGCACCGCGCTGCACGCGCTCGACCAGCCCGCGATCGACGGATTGACGATGGCCGCCGGCCGCGCCGTGCAGCAACTCCAATCGCGAGCGAATGTCAGGATCGCGCTCGCCACGCTCGCCACGCAGCGCACCCGGGCGCAGCAGGTCGCGCTCCGATAGCAGCGCTGCCAGCTGGGTGGCTAGCTCCAGCGTGGGCGCATCCAGACCGCGCGCCGCCAGCAGCATGTGCGCCAGCCGCGGATGCACCGGCAGGCGCGCCATGTCATGGCCGGTGGCCGTCAGGCGCCCGTTGCCATCGAGGGCATCCAGGCGCGTCAGCAGGTCGCGCGCCTGCTGCAGTGCCGGCGCCGGCGGCGCGTCCAGCCACTGAAGGCGCGTCGCATCGGCCGCGCCCCATCGCGCCAGTTCCAGCGCCAGCGGCGCCAGGTCCGCCTCCAGAATCTCTGGTGTCGTCTGTGCCGCAAGGCTCGCGTGCGCGCCTTCGCTCCATAGCCGGTAGCAGATGCCCGGCGCGACGCGCCCGGCGCGGCCGGCGCGCTGCTCGCTGGCGGCGCGCGAGATGCGCGCGATGTCCAGCCGGCTCATGCCGGTGGCCGGATCGAACTGCGAGCGGCGCGCGAGGCCGGCATCCACCACCGCGGTGACGCCGGGTATCGTCAGGCTGGTCTCGGCGATGTTGGTGGCGAGCACCAGCTTGCGACCGCCGGCGACGGCAGGCGCCAGCACTGCATCCTGTGCCGCCGCGGCCATCTCGCCGTACAGCGGCCAGAGCGTTACCTCCGCCGGCAATCCGCCATCGCGTAGCGCTGTCTCGACGCGCCGGATTTCGCCTGCCCCGGGCAGGAACACCAGCACGTCGCCGGCCGATTCGAGAAGCGCCTGGCGTGCGGCCGCGGCGACCAGGCGGATCAGCGCCGCAGCGTCATGCCATGCTCCGCCACCACCACCACCACCACCGCTGACAGTCTGTGCCTGCGGCAGCAGCGGCGGCCCGCGACCCAGGTAGCGCAGTTCGACCGGAAACGCGCGTCCCGGCACCGACACCACTTCGGCATCGCCCAGCAGCGCCGCCGCGCGCTCGCCGTCCAGCGTGGCGGACATGATCAACACCCGGAACGAGGCGCCGAGTTCGCGCCGCGCATCCAGCGCCAGTGCCAGGCCAAGGTCGGCCGCAAGACTGCGCTCGTGGTACTCGTCGAACACCAGGCAGGCGACCTGCTCGAGCGCCGGGTCGTCCTGTAGCAGGCGCGTCAGCACTCCCTCGGTGACCACCTCGATGCGCGTGGCGCGCGATACCCGGGTGTCGAGCCGCATGCGGTAGCCGACCGTATCGCCGACGCGCTCCCCCAGCAGCGACGCCATGCGAGCGGCGACCGCGCGCGCCGCCAGCCGCCGCGGTTCGAGCATCAGGATCTTGCGGCCGTCCACCCACGGCTGCGCCAGTAACGCCAGCGGCACCAGCGTGCTCTTGCCGGCGCCGGTGGGCGCCTGCAGCACCGCGTCCTGGTGGCGCTCGAAGGCGGCGCGCAATGCCAGCGCGAGCGGATGATCGCTTAAGCCACTCAAGCCACTCAAGCCGCTTAAGCCGCTTAGCCCGCCGGCCGCTTGGGTTTCACTTGGCAAACAGCTCCTTGACGCCACCGGAGATCAGCAGCGAGATATCGAACAGCACGCGCGGCAGCGCCAGGCCCCCGGGACAGGCGAGGTACTTCGATTCCCACACCGGATTGAATTTCGCTTTGTAGCGGCGCAGCCCGTCGAAGTTGTAGAAGTGCTCGCCGTAGCGAAACACGAAGTTCCCGACCCGGTGCCAGGCCGGCGCCAGCGGGTGGCGTTCCAGCCCAGCCAGCGGCGCCATGCCGAGGTTCAACCAGCGATAGCCCTGCGCACGGCCCCACAGCATCAGCTCGACGAACAGGAAATCCATCGCACCGCGCGGCGCGTCGGGGCCAAAGCGCATCAGGTCGACCGCGATCTCCTCGCCGGTACCGGCGACCCACAGGCTGGCAAACGCCACCAGCTCCTGGCCGCAGCGCACCACCGCGACCGGAAAATTGCTGATGTACTGCGGCGAGAACGAGCCGACCGAGAAACCCTTCTCCGCGACTGCCTTATCCGCCAGCCAGGCGTCCGACACCGCCTGCAGCTTCGGCAGCAGCGCTGGCACTTGCTGCGGCTGCAATACCTCGAAGCTGGCACCATCGCGTTCCGCGCGCCGGCGCTGCGTGCGCAGCTCCGCGCGCGCACTGCCCTCGAGCGCGAAGTCGGACAGCGCCACGCGGGCCTCCTCGCCCAGTTTCATCACGGTGAGCCCCAGGTCGACATACAGCGGCAGCCGCTCGGCGCTCACCTGGTAGAACACGGCGCGGCCGGCGTGTCGATCCGACAGTTCGCGGAAGCGCCACACCAGCTCTTCCTGCGCTTCGCGCTCGCCGATCGGGTCGCCGAGCGCAATCCAGCTCTGGCGTTTGATCTGGTACATCAGGAACGCATCGCAGGCGTTGCTGAACAGCAGGCGCTTGTCGCCGCTCAGCACCGCGTTGGCCAGTGCCTGGGAGCAGCCGCCGATCAGTCCGCGCGCGCGCGCCAGGTCATCGACCGAGGCGACGCCGGGTTCCGGGCGCGCCGGGCGCAGCAGGTTCATCGCCAGGAACGCAGCCGCCAGCAGCACCACCACCAGCGAGGCGCGCAGCATGCGCGGCGCGTCGGCCTCGAACGCGAACGTCCACCACAGCGAGTGCGAATAGTCGACATGCCGGTAGGCAAAGAAGCCGATCCACACCGCGGTCGAGATCATGACCGCAAGGCTTACGATCCACGCCGGCGTGAAGCGCTGCGCCAGGATGTGCGCCGGGCGGTAGAAGGCGCGCCGGCCCAGCCATAGCACCAGCAGCACCAGTCCCAGCAGCAGCGCCTGTTCGATCTCAAGACCGCGCAGCAGCGAGGTGATCATGCCGGCCACCAGCAGCCATACCGTCAGCTGGTAGGCCGCCGCCAGGCGCCGGAACAGCGCCCGCGCCAGGATCAGCAGCGCCAGTCCAATCACACTGCCGGCCAGGTGCGACAGCTCCAGCACCACCAGCGGCAGGATCTCACGCAGCACCGACAGGCGCCGATCGATGCTCGGCGTGGCCCCTGACACCAGCAACAGAAAGCCGGCCAGGAACACCAGCGCCCCGGACACCTGCGGCACGATCGGCGCGATGTAGGCGGCCGCCATCCGCTCGATGCGCGCCAGCGCCGGACGCTGCATGCGCAATTCCTGGCCGCCGAACAGCAGCGCCGCCACCAGCAACGGCAACACGTAATAAATCGCCCGCCACGCCAGCAGCGATCCCAGCAACTGGTCCGCCGGGACGCTCGGCAGGGCCAGCACGATCAGCGCTTCGAATACGCCGAGCCCGCCGGGCACGTGACTGATCACGCCGGCAATCACCGCGGTCGAATAGGCGCCGGCAAACACCAGCAGCGTTACGCCATGACCGGGCGGCAGCAGCACCCACAGCACCAGCGCCGACAGCGCGAGATCCACCACCGCCAGCGCGATCTGCGGCAGCGCCACCGACGGCGCCGGCGCGCGCAGCGCCCAGCCGCCCAGCTCGATCCGCCGCGGTCCCGCCAGCGACCACAGTGCGTAGGCTGCGATCAGCGCCAGCAACAGCGCGCCCAGCGCCTGCACGATATGGTGGTTCATGTGCGGGGGCGTGACCCCATGGGGTGGTGCAAACGCGAATGACACGCCGGCCAGCGCTGCCAGCCCAATCGCCGTCGTCACCGCGCAGAAGCCGGCGACCGTCGCCACATCCGCGGCGTTCAGCCCGGCGCTCGAATACAGCCGGTAGCGCACCGCGCCGCCGGTAAACGCCGCGATGCCAAAGTTATGACCGAACGAGTAGGCAATGAAGGCGGTGAACAGCGTCCTGCCGTAACCGATCTGCTTGCCCAGGTAGCGCAACGCCAGCACGTCGTAGAAACCCAGCAGCCAGTAGCTGGCGGCGGTATACAGCGCCGCGACGCCGACGCTGGCGGCGGGAATCGAGCGCAGGTGTGCCAGCACGTTGGCAAATCGAAACTGCGCCAGCTCGCGGTGCAGGGCGAAGGCGACGCCGGTGAACACCAGCAGCGTCACCACTGGCACCAGCCAGCGCCGCCACAATTCCTGGAATTCCCTTCCCGCGGGCGCCTTGTCCATCGCGCTGCAAGCTAGTGGTTGGCGTCAGCGAGCGCGCGGCCGCCGACGGCCAGGGCCACGGTACACCAGCCGATGATCAGGGCCAGCCCGCCGATCGGTGTCAGCACCCCGATGATGCGCGGCGCACCTGCGAGCAGCAGGTAAAGGCTGCCGCTGAATAGCAGCACCCCGGTGAACAGCAGCCAGCCGGCACCACGCAGCGCCGGTGACGGCAGCCGGTCCAGCAGCACGGCGAGCGCCAGCAGGCCGAGCGCGTGGAAAAACTGGTATTGAAGCGCGGTTTGCAGAACCTGGTAGCGATCCGCGTCCAGCCGGCCCTTGAGCGCATGCGCGCCCAGCGCGCCAATCAGCGTCGCCAGTGCCAGCAGCAGCGCCGCAAGCCGAGCCAAGCGCCTGGCATCCGGGCGCATCGCTCAGTGTCGATCGCGCGCTGTCTTGCGCACCGGGGGCCGCGCCGGCGATCGCACCGGGCCGCGAGCTGGCGCACTGTTTGGCGCACGTCGGAGCACCCGCGCGGGCACCCGCGCGGGCACACTCGGCAGCCCGGTATGCTGGGTGCGGATCGGCAGTGTCGCGCTGCGCGCGGACTTCGCCCCGTACGGCCGCTGGCCACCCGCAGGCTTGCCAACGGGACGCTTGCCAACGGGACGCTTGCCGCCGGGCGACGCGGCCGTACCCAATGGCTGATGCGCCGGGATCAACTGCGCCCGCGAGCTGCCAATCAGCTCGGCCCGCCCCATGCGTCGCAGCGCCTCGCGCAGCAGCGGCCAGTTGTTCGGATCGTGGTAGCGCAGGAACGCCTTGTGCAGCCGCCGCACCCGCAGTCCCTTCGGGATGACTACCGACTCGCTATCGCGCGCGATGCGCTTGAGCGGGTTCCTGCCGCTGTGGTACATCGCCGTCGCGACCGCCATCGGCGAGGGCAGGAACGCCTGCACCTGGTCGGCGCGAAAGCCATTGCGCTTCAGCCACAGCGCCAGCTCCAGCATGTCCTCATCGGTGGTGCCCGGGTGCGCCGCGATGAAGTACGGGATCAGGTACTGCTCCTTGCCCGCCTCCTTCGAATAGCGCTCGAACAGCTCCTTGAACCTGTAGTACGCACCCATGCCCGGCTTCATCATCTTCGACAGCGGGCCGTCGCGCAGGTGCTCGGGGGCGATCTTGAGATAACCGCCGACATGGTGCTGGGTGAGTTCGCGCACGTACTCGGGCGATTCGACCGCCAGGTCGTAGCGCACGCCCGATGCGATCAGCACTTTCTTGATGCCCGGGACGGCGCGCGCCTTGCGATACAGTTCGATGAGCGGCGCATGGTCGGTGTCGAGATTGGGGCAGATGCCGGGGAACACGCACGACGGCCGGCGGCAGGCGCTCTCGATCGCGCGACTCTTGCACGCCAGGCGGTACATGTTCGCCGTCGGGCCGCCCAGGTCCGAGATCACGCCGGTGAAGCCCGGCACGTGGTCGCGGATCTTCTCGATCTCGCGCAGCACCGAGTCCTGCGAGCGGTTCTGGATAATGCGGCCCTCGTGCTCGGTGATCGAGCAGAAGGTGCAGCCGCCGAAGCAGCCGCGCTGGATCGCGACCGAAAATCGGATCATCTTGTACGCCGGGATGTTGGCGTCGCCGTAGAACGGGTGCGGCCGGCGCTGGAATGGCAGGTCGTAGATCCAGTCCATCTCCTCGGTCGTCAGCGGTATCGGCGGCGGGTTGAGCCACACCTGCTGCTGGCCGTGCCGCTGCACCAGCGCACGCGCATTACCCGGGTTGGACTCCATGTGCAGGATGCGCGAGGCATGTGCGTACAACACCGGATCGCCCGCTACCTGCTCGTAGGACGGCAACCGGATGACGCTGCGCTCGCGATCGGCATTGCGCACGGCGCGCACGAAGCGCACCACCTGCGCGCCGTCCGCTGCCACCGGCGCCTGCGCTCGCGCCGGCGCGCCCGCCATACCCTGCGACCCCTGGGTGTTCTGCGAGCCCTGGGTGTTCTGCGTGCCCCGGGTGTTCTGCGTGGGCATCATCGCGTACGGATCGATCGGCGGCGCCAGCGCTCCGGGCGCATCCAGATGCGTCGAGTCGATCTCGATCCACTGCTCAGTGTCTTGCCCGCGGCCGCCGTCGCGCACGAACGAGGTGCCGCGGATATCGGTCAGGTCCTGGATACGCTCGCCGGCATCCAGCCGTCGCGCGATCTCGATGATCTGGCGCTCGCCGTTGCCATAGACCAGCAGGTCCGCCTTCGCGTCCAGCAGCACCGAGCGGCGCACCTTCTCCGACCAGTAATCGAAGTGCGCGATGCGCCGCAACGAGGCTTCGATGCCGCCGATCACGATCGGCACTTCGCGGAACGCCTCGCGCGCGCGCTGCGCGTACACGATCACCGAGCGGTCCGGGCGCTTGCCGCCGACGCCGCCCGGTGTATAGGCGTCATCACTGCGCACCCGCCGGTCGGCGGTATAGCGGTTCACCAGCGAGTCCATGTTGCCGGCGGTGATGCCGAAGAACAGCCGCGGCGCACCCAGTGCGCGCATCGCCTCGGCGCTGTGCCAGTCGGGCTGCGCGATCACGCCGACCCGCAGACCCTGTGCTTCCAGAACGCGGCCGATGATCGCCATGCCGAAGCTCGGATGATCCACATAGGCATCGCCGGTCACGACGATGACGTCGCACTGCTCCCAGCCAAGCGCCTGCATCTCGGCGCGCGACATCGGCAGGAACGGCGCTACGCTTCGTGTCCGCGGTGTCACCCCACCGACGGCGGCACCGCCGCCGGCCTGCGCGCCGCCGCGGGCGCCGGCAAGGGCACCGCCGGATGTCTCGGGGCGAGGAATGGTGGCAGCAGGCATAGCTGGCGATTATACCCGGGCCGGCCATCGCCACTTGACCGCCATGGTAAAATCCCGACCATCATGAGCCAACATGCGCATGACGCGATCGTCGTGCGCGGCGCGCGTCAGAATAACCTTCGTAATCTCGACATTGACCTGCCCCTGAACCAGCTGATCGTGGTCACGGGCGTGTCAGGTTCGGGCAAGTCCTCGCTGGTGTTCGACACCCTGTACGCCGAGGGCCAGCGGCGTTATGTCGAGACCTTCTCGCCCTACGCGCGCCAGTTCCTCGATCGCATGGACAAGCCGCAGGTGGACCGCATCGAGCGCATTCCGCCGGCGATAGCGATCGATCAGGTCAATCCGGTGCGCACCTCGCGTTCCACCGTCGGCACCATGACCGAGATCAATGACCACCTGAAGCTGCTGTACGCGCGTGCCGCGCACCTGTACTGCCGCCGCTGCGGCCAGCCGGTGCGGCGCGACAGCGCGCAGAGCATCGCCGACGCGCTGCCACGGGCGATCGCGACCTTGAGCGAGCCGCCGCTGCTGCTGGTGTGCTTCCCGGTGCCGCTGCCGCCGAAGATGAAGCCGGCCGCGCTGCGCGCGGAACTGGCAAAACTCGGCTACGTACGTATCCACGAGGACACGCCGAAGCTCTTGACGGTCATCCAGGATCGCCTGCGCCTCGACCCGGAGGATCGCAGCCGGCTGGTGGAGGCGCTGGAGGCAGCGCTGCGTGCCGGTCACGGCCGCGCCAGCGTGCACCTGGTCGATGCGGACGGCCAGGAGAAGCGCGTGCTGCGCTACTCGAGCGACCTGCACTGCGCCGAGTGCGACCTGCAGTACCAGGACGCGACCCAGGGCCTGTTCTCGTTCAATTCCCCGATCGGCGCCTGCGACACCTGCCGCGGCTTCGGCCGCGTGATCGGCATCGATTACGGCCTGGTGGTTCCGGACGCCAGCAAGTCGCTCGCCGACGGCGCCGTGCGCCCATGGCAGACGCCATCGTACAAGGAGTGCCAGGACGACCTGCTGCGCTTCGCCAAAAAACGCGGCATCGCCACCACGGTGCCGTGGCGCAAGCTGTCGCAGCAGGATCGCCAGTGGGTGATCGAGGGCGAGGGCCCATGGGACAAGAAGGTCTGGTACGGCGCGCGCCGCTTCTTCGCCTGGCTGGAGACCCGCGCCTACAAGATGCATGTGCGTGTGCTGCTGTCGAGGTATCGCAGCTACACAGAATGCGGTGCCTGCCACGGCGCGCGCCTGAAACCGGATGCGCTGCTGTGGCGGCTGGGCACGCAGACGATGGACGGCGCCGCACTGCCGGGCGGGACCGCACAGGCTGACGGCGCCGCGCCGCCGGGGCTGGCGATCGATCAGGTCATGCAGCTGTCGATCGAGCGCTGCCGGGCCTTCTTCGACCGGCTGTCGCTGCCCGCCCCGCTCGACCAGGCGGCCGACCTGCTGCTCGGCGAGCTGCGCACGCGGCTGGCATTCCTGTGCGACGTCGGCCTGGATTACCTGACGCTCGATCGCCAGTCGCGCACGCTGTCGGGCGGGGAAGTCCAGCGCATCAACCTGACCACCGCGCTCGGCACCTCGCTGGTCAACACCCTGTTCGTGCTCGACGAGCCGTCGATCGGCCTGCACCCGCGCGATATGCGGCGCGTCATCGGCGTGATGCAGCGGCTGCGCGACGCCGGCAACACGCTGCTGGTGGTCGAGCACGACCCGCAGATCATGATCGAGGCGGATCGCATCGTCGACATGGGTCCGGGCGCCGGCGAGCACGGCGGCCGCATCGTCTGCTACGGCACGCCGGCCGAGGTCATGGCGCACCCGCAGTCGGCCACCGGTGCCTGGCTTGCCGGCCGGCGCCGCCTGCCGGCGCTGCGCGCCAGCGACGCCAACGCCGACGCCGGCGCCGGCACCGGCCTCAGCAGCGGGGTCGCCAACGCGGTCCCCGCCGCGGCAGGCGCGATCCGCCTGTTCGGTGCATCGGAGCACAACCTCCGGCACATCGACATCGAACTGCCGCTGCATCGGCTGGTATGCCTGACCGGGGTGTCCGGATCCGGCAAGTCCACGCTGGTGCAGGACGTGCTGTTCCCGGCGCTGCAAAAGGCCCATGGCGCGCCGAGCGAGGCGCCCGGCAGCTTCGATCGACTCGAGGGCGCCGAGCTGGTCGAAGCGGCGGTGCTGATCGACCAGACGCCGATCGGACGCACCACACGCTCCAATCCCGCCAGCTACGTCGGCGCGTTCGATGAGATCAGGGCGCGCTTCGCCGCCGAGCCGGAGGCGAAGCTGCGCCGTTATACCGCCGGCACCTTCAGCTTCAATTCCGGTAACGGCCGCTGCCCGAGCTGCGGCGGCAACGGCTTCGAACACGTCGAGATGCAGTTCCTGTCCGACGTCTACCTGCGCTGCGGCGACTGCGACGGCAGCCGCTATCGCGCCGATACCCTGCAGATCCGCATCCAGGGCGCCGATGGCCGCCGCTGCCATATCGCCGAGGTGCTGGCGATGACCGCCACCGAGGCGCTGGCGTTCTTCGCCGATCAGCCGGCGGTGTGCGCGCGCCTGCAGCCGCTGGTCGATGTCGGACTGGACTACGTGCGTCTCGGGCAGCCGGTGCCGACGCTCTCGGGCGGCGAGGCGCAGCGGCTCAAGCTCGCCGGCCACCTGGCCGCGGCGGCGCTCGGTCGCGTCAAGCCGCGCAAGGGAGCCAAGCCCGGTGTCGGCGAGCGCGACCAGCACGGCGCACTTGGCAAGCTGCTGATATTCGATGAACCGACCACCGGCCTGCATTTCGAGGACATCGCGCGGCTGGTGCAGGCCTTCGGCCTGCTGCTCAAGGCGGGCCATTCGCTGCTGGTCATCGAACATAATCTGGACGTGATCCGCGCCGCCGACTGGGTCATTGACCTGGGTCCCGAAGGCGGCGAGCGCGGCGGCGGGCTGGTGGCTGCGGGCACGCCGGCGGACCTTGCGCGCGAGCCGCGCTCGCACACCGGCCAGGCGCTGGCGCAATACGCTACGGCCAGCGGCGCGGCGGCACTGCAGTCGGCAGCGGTGGCGTCATACGCGCGCGCCAGCCGCGACGGCGCCGGCGGCGCCAGCAGCATCAGCAGCACAGTTGCAGTCGCAGATCGAGGCGCCGTGCAATCCGTTGCGACCAATAGCGTTGTTGTACGGGGCGCGCGCGAGCACAACCTGAAGAACGTCGACGTCGATATCCCACGCGATCGCTTTACCGTGATCACCGGCGTGTCGGGCTCGGGCAAATCAACGCTCGCCTTCGACATCCTGTTCAACGAGGGGCAGCGTCGCTACCTGGAATCGCTCAACGCCTACGCGCGCCAGTTCGTGCAGCCCGCGGCGCGGCCGGACCTGGACGCCATCTACGGCATTCCACCCACGGTGGCGATCGAACAGCGTGCCAGCCGCGGCGGCCTCAAGAGTACGGTTGCGACGCTGACCGAGATCTACCACTTCCTGCGCCTGATCTACGTGCGGCTGGGCACGCAGTACTGTCCCGACTGCAACGTGGCGATCGCGCCGCAGAGCGCCGAATCGATCGTCGCGCAGCTGCTGGACGATTATCGCGGCCAGCGCATCCGGCTGCTCGCACCGCTGATCGCGCATCGCAAGGGTCATTATCGCGAACTGGCCCGCTGGGCGGCGGCGCGCGGCGCGGCACAGCTGCGGGTCGATGGAAAATTTGTCCCGACCGAACCATTTCCGAGCTTGAAGCGCTTCGTGGAACACAGCATCGAGCTGCCGGTGGCCGAGATTGAGTGCGTGCCGCGCCAGCAGGCACAGCTGCGCACCGCGGTGGACAGTGCATTGGAGCTGGGCAAGGGCGTCGCACACGCGCTCACGGCGGCGGGCAAGACCCGGATCTTCTCGGCCCGTCGCGCCTGTCCCGGGTGCGGCCGCGGCTTCGCGGAGCCGGACCCGCGTCTGCTGTCGTTCAATTCCAGCCAGGGCTGGTGCCCGGGTTGTTTCGGAACCGGGGTGCGCGTCACCGACTTCGAATCCGACCAGACCGGCGAGGAGGCGCAGTGGTCCGCGGGCGACGCCGACGGCGCTGCGATCGAGCCGTGCGCGGACTGCCATGGCGCGCGGCTCAACCCGGTGGCGCTGCACCTGCGCTTTCGCGAGCGCTCGATTGCCGAACTGACCGCGCTGCCGATCGCGCAGCTGCGGGTGCTGTTCGAGCGGCTGCAGCTGACGGCGCGCGAAGCGGCGATCGCGCGCGACGCGCTGACGGAGATCGCTAGCCGCCTGGGCTTCCTCGAGCGCGTCGGCCTGGGTTACCTGGCGCTCGACCGTGCCGCGCCGACGCTCTCGGGCGGTGAGGCGCAGCGCATTCGCCTGGCGGCGCAGCTGGGCTCGAACCTGCAGGGCGTGTGCTACGTGCTCGATGAGCCGACCATCGGCCTGCACCCGCGCGACAACGCGGTGCTGCTCGATGCGCTCGACCAGCTGGCGGCCGCCGGCAACACGCTGGTGGTGGTCGAGCACGATGAGGACACGATTCGCCGCGCCGATCACATCATCGACCTGGGACCGGGCGCGGGGGTGCGCGGCGGACAGGTGGTGGCCGCTGGCACCGCCGCGGCACTGCAGAAGAACCCCGCGTCGGTCACCGGTCGCTTCCTGCAGCGGCCGCTGCAACATCCGGCGACGCCGCGTCGCGCCACCAACGCTCGCAGCGACGCGCTCGAGATCGACGCCGCCAGCCTGCACAACCTGCGCGATGTCGACGTGCGCATTCCGCTCGGCCGGCTGGTAGTGATCACCGGCGTGTCCGGCTCCGGCAAGTCGTCGCTGGCGCGTGACGTGCTCTATGCCAACCTGCGGGCATCGGTCGGCGCGCGCTCGCGCGTGGCGCCGGTTGGCGCGCGTGCGCTGCGCGGCGCGGAGCAGATCGCGCGCGTACTCGAGGTCGACCAGACGCCGATCGGCCGCACGCCGCGCTCCTGCACAGCGACCTATGTCGGCTTCTGGGACGACATCCGCCGGGTGTTCGCCGGCACCAGCGAGGCACGCGTGCGCGGCTACGATGCCAGTCGGTTCTCGTTCAATACCAGCGGCGGGCGCTGCCCCGAGTGTGAAGGCGCCGGCACACGCACCATCGAGATGAGCTTCCTGCCGGACGTCAAGGTCTTGTGCGAGCGCTGCGGCGGCAAACGCTTCGACCGCGAGACACTCGAGATCCAGTGGCGCGGACGCTCGGTCGGCGATGTGCTCGGGATGAACGTCGACGCGGCGGTGGAGTTCTTCGCCGCGCATGCGCGCGTCGCGCGACCGCTGCGACTGCTGGCCGACGTCGGCCTGGGTTACCTGACGCTCGGGCAGCCGAGCCCGACGCTATCGGGTGGCGAGGCGCAGCGTATCAAGCTGGTGTCGGAGCTGGCGCGACTGACATCGACGCCGCGGGCACGACCCGGACACACGCTGTACGTGCTCGATGAGCCGACCGTCGGCCTGCATATGGCGGATGTGGAGAAGCTGATCGGCGTGTTGCATCGGCTGGTCGATGCCGGCCACTCGGTGGTGGTGATCGAGCACAACCTGGACGTGATGGCCGAGGCGGACTGGATCATCGACCTCGGCCCCGAGGCCGGCGCGGCCGGCGGCCGCGTGGTAGCGGCCGGGACGCCGGCGACGATTGCCGCACGCGCGGCGCGCTCGCATACTGGCGCCGCACTGGCGCGTTTCCTGCGCGACCGTGCAGCCTGATACAGCCTGAATCAGCCTTAAGTCAGCCATGGCCCACAACCTGGTGTGCTGGAAGTGCGGTGCGGACCTCGCGGCATTGAGCTTGCCGCTGTCACGGCGCGACGAATGCGCGCGCTGCCGCGCCGAGCTGCACGTGTGCCGCATGTGCCTGGACTATGACGAGCAGGTCGCGAAGAAGTGCCGCGAGCCGATCGCCGAGGAAGTCAGCGACAAGACGCGCGCGAATTTCTGCGACTACTTCGCGCCGCGTGCGGCGGCGTACGTCGCCCCCGAAACCGCGGCCGCGGAGCGGGCGCGTGCCGAACTCGCCAGACTGTTCGGCGGCAAGTCCTGATCGTCCACGACGCGTCATCACATCTGCCGGAAGCGCTCGGCAAAGCTGCGGCTCAGCGGTAATACGTCGGCATGGCTGCGCAGATGGATCTGCGATCGCCCCAGCACGTCGCGCTCGATGCGCTCGACCGCTGCCAGATTCACGATGATGCTGCGATGCACCTGGGCAAATTGCTGCGGATCGAGTTGCTCCAGCAGCTCCTTGAGTGGCGTGCGCACCAGATGGCGCTCGGCGGCGGTCACAGCCTCGGTGTATTTGTCGCTGGCGCGGAAATACAACACCTCGTTGACGGCCACCAGCCGCGTGGTATCGGCGAGGCGCACGGTCAGCCAGTCGAGTCGGGCCTGGGATAGCGGCCGTGCCAGCAGCGCGCGCAGCGCATCCACATCCAGCAGGCCTGCCTGCTGCAGCTGCAGGCGCGCGACACACTTGCTGAGTCGTGCATCGCTGACGGGTTTGAGCAGGTAATCCGCCGCCGCCGCCTCGAAAGCGCTGACCGCGTACTCATCGTGGGCGGTGACGAACACGATCCGCGTCTGACCGGCCAGGCGCGCGACCTGCACGCCGTCCATGCCAGGCATGCGGATATCGAGGAAGGCGTAGGTGGGGCGGTGTTCGGCGATACCGCTCGCGGCCTCGATGCCGTTGCCGACTACGGCCACGATATCCAGCTGCGGCCATATCAGCCGCAGCCGGTCCGCGAGGTCTGCGGCCAGCCGTGGTTCATCATCGGCGACGATGGCGGTCGGCACTTCTCAGCTCAGCTGCCAGGGTAGCCGCAGTTCGGCGATGACGCCGCCGCCAGGATTCGGCTGCAACGTCAGGCGCCCCTTGTCGCCGTACAGACTGGCCAGGCGGGCACGCACGTTCGCCAGGCCGACTCCCTCTGGTCCGGCCGCGCCCATACCCACGCCGGTATCGATAACGCGCAGCACCAGCGTATCCTCGACGTGTTCGCCTTCGACCAGTATCTCGCCGCCGTCGATGGCCGGTTCGATACCGTGCCGTATCGCATTTTCAACCAGCGGCTGCAACAGCAGCGGCGGCAGCCGGGCACTGTCGATGCCAGCGCCGAAGCTCACGCGATGTCGCAGCCGCGGACCGATGCGAATTGCGGCGATGTTCAGCAGTGCCTCGATCAGTTCGCGTTCCTCGGCCAGCGCATAGCGTGTGTTGCGGGTTCGGCGCAGGGTGCCGCGCAGATAGCGGATCAGGTTCTCCAGGATCAGCTTGCCGGTTGCCGGATCCTGGTCGATGGCGCTCTGCACATGCGCCAGCGTATTGAACAGGAAATGCGGTTCGATCTGCGCCTGCAGCAAGGCCAGCGTTGCGACTGCCTGCGAGCGGCTGGCTTCGGCGAGGCGCCGTTGCTCCACCTCCAGTTCCAGCCGGAAACGCGCGGCATTGGACGACACCACGACGAACGCGGTGGCCGACGCGGCACACAGAGCGACGACGCCGATGGACTTCCATTGCACCTGCGGGTGCGCGGCCCAGGCGCCGATGAAATCGTAGGCGCCGAACAGCGTGGCGAGCTTGCCGCCTATCACGACACCGATGGGCACGCCAATGACCGATATCGGCACCAGACCGAGGCGACCGCCAAGGATCGCGTGCAGCAGGCGGATGACGCCCCAGATGCACAGGCCAATGGCGTTGCTGTCCAGCATCTCCTCGCCCCATGTGACATAGGGCATCTGCATCAGCGCCAGTATGGACGCCAGCACCGAGCTGACGCCGAGTACCCACGCCAGTACCACCCAGTCGTTGACGCGCAGCGGCGATGCCGGCCGGGGTGCTTCGATCGTGGTCATGCTTCGATCGTGGTCATGGTTGGATCATCGTCAAAGATAGTAGTCGATGACGAATTGCCAGGCCTGCCGTTGCGGCGAGGCGCCATAGTCGGAGGTGCTGTCACCCCAGGCATCCTGCCAGCGCAGGGCGAGATCGAAGGCCGTCCAGTGCCGGCGCAGTTCAAGGTACGGCAGGCGGCTGTGGTCAGCCAGGTCCTGTCGCAGGAAGGCCGAGAGATCCAGATGCCGGACGATCAGATCCTGCCAGGTCGCGTACAGGAACAGGTTGGAGCGGGTCGCCGTATCCTGCTGCGCCAGCGCGTACTCCCGATAGCGTCCATAGCGCGGGAGGGCACCGAACCGGGCCGCATTCCAGGCGATCGTCCCGAGTCCGGCGCCGTCGTATTCGTACTCGAGCGTCAACGACAGTTTGCTCGCGGTGCTGTACGTGAGGCCGGTGGCGGCGCGCGATCGCCATGAGTCGGTCCGGGGCAGATCCAGAGCCTGTGCCCACAGTGAACTCGAGCGGCCGCCGGAAACTTCCGCGTAGGCGACCATGGACTGGCCAAGTAATGCCGTCAGGTTCACGCCCAGCTGCGGTTGTTGTCCTTCGCCGCCGAATGCCAGCCATTGGGGCTTCCAATCGGTCGCGAGTTGCTGGCTGAATGAGACCAGCCAGCGGCCGCGCGCATTGGTGGCGCCGATGTCCGGGTCCATCGGTGCCGCACTGGCATGGTCCGTCAGGCGCGGCGCGTACACGACGCTGAGCGCGCCGCTGTCCCAAAGTTGCTGGCCGCGCAGCATCACGGTGCCGAGCCGATTATCGCGCAGGCTGTTGGGATCGATAGAGACGATGGAGCGAACGGCATCGGTGCGGAAGAAGTCCGTTGGATTGTATCCATAGGCCACTCCCTGGCGACCGTTGATGCGTCCGGCATCGAGCAGCAGGCTCGGCTGTGGCTGCCAGCTCAGGTAAGCCTCTTTCAAGGTGCCGGTTTCCTGCAAGGTGTCGAAGCGATTGGCCCAGTCCGCATCCAGGCGCGCTGCGACGATTGCGCGCCAACCCGTGGCCACTGCGCTGTCGTAGCGCGCGTCCGCGGACACTCGCTGAGCTTCCTGTTCCGGCCCATACAGTTGCGCCGCCGCCGTCTCGACCGCTTCCAGAGTCAACGATGTCTTCCGTGCGCTCGCCGCCGGCGCCACCTGTGCGCTCGGCAACGCCAGCGCCGCAGAATCATCGTCTTCCATGTCCGCGGCGCCCGCCGCCCCCGTTGCGCCCGCCGCGCCCGCCGCGGCCGACCACAGCAGCAGCGTCCACAGCCTTCGGGCCATGCCTTACTCGGGTCGGAAGCGAGCCAGATAGTCGCGCTGCAGCCAGCTGTCCGGAACGTCGCGCCAGGCGTAGTCCGTGTAGCGCATGATCGTGACCCACTGATGGTCCAGTCCGTCGATGATCACGGTCTCGGTCGGCCGCTCGACCTCGAGCTGGCGCTCGTAGTGGCGGTAGTACGCGGTCTTCAGCAGCTGGCCGCTCTCGGCATAAAAGCGTGCCTTGATCGGATGGGAATTGCTGGCATCGATCCAGATCTCGAGCGAATCGTAGGTGACGTCGTTCGCCGCCGCGGTCAGCGCGAGCTTGTGGCAATGGTGCGATAGCTTGTCACCGTCGTCGATGTCTTCCTCGCCCACCAGTCTTGCACGATAGTCCCTGGCAAAATTGACCGTCACGACGTCGCCGTTGGCAGCCTGTCCGAGCAACCGCTGTCGCGGCGAGATGCGCACGCTGGCCTGGCTCGACGGGTCGTAGAACCACAGATCGTTGCCATTCTTGAGCATCAGCTTGTTGGCATCGCGCGCCGGAGCGACGAACCGGATCAGGTTGCGGTATTGACCGCTGTTACCGTCCGCCTTCGCGTAGATCTGCAGCGTGCTGACATCGGTCTGGCGGCCGTTGCGATACTCGGTCATGGTGTTCGTGAGCCCGAAGGAGTGGCTGGGGTTGCGCACGGCATCGCTGGCCGCGAGTATTTTCTGTGCCTCGGCCTCAGCCGGCTCAGGCTGGGCCGCAGCCGGCGCCCCCGCACCGGGCGTCGCGGCGTGAGCAGCCATCAGCGGCAGCAATCCAAGCAGCGCGGCGAGCCCGGAATTTCGCAACGCTGGCCATTGTCGCAGCGCGAGCCATTGTCGCAGCGCGAGCCATTGCAGATTAAACATGGCGCAGTGCCTCCACGACTTCCAGCCTGGCCGCCCTGCGGGCCGGCCACCATGCCGACACGACGGCGACCAGCGTCAGCGTGATCGCGGTGCCCAGCAGCAGGCGCGTTTCTCCCCAGACGCGCACATGCAGGCCGATCGGGTTGACGCGTCCCGGCGGAGTCCAGGTCAGTCCGCTGTGATTGATCAGCGCTGCAAGAGCCACGGCCACCAACACACCGGCTATGGCGCCAAGCGTTCCCAACAGCAATCCTTCGGCTACGAACAAGGCGCGAATGCCGCCGCGACGCAGGCCGATCGCCCGCAGCGTCCCGATCTCGACCGTGCGCTCGACCACGGCGGCGTTCATGGTATTGCTGACGGTAAACAGCACGATGGCGCCAATCAGCAGCGCGATGAAGCCGAAAATGGCATTGAACAGCGCGATGGTCTGACCATAGTAGGGATTGAGGGTGCCGAAATCGTAGACCGCCAGCGGCCGGTCGCGCAGGGAAGTGGCCAGCAGTTCACGTAGCCTCGCCGTGGCGGCTGCAATCTGGCTGGTGTGGTGCAGCTGCAGGACGATGGAGGTCACCTCAGGGGTTGCCGATCCATAGAGCAGGCGCTGTGCTTGAGCCAGGTGCATGCCGATGTAGGCGTCGTCGAAGGCCTTTACACCCTGCGCTTCCGCCTTGATGACCTTGAGCCGCGCGACGTTCGGTGCACCGCTGATGGTTGCGGCCAGCAGTTCCAGTTCGGTGGTGCCCTGGGAGGCGGCGTCCTGGGCGGCTGCGCCGTCGTGTGCGGCGTCTCCGGCCACCAGCAGACCTACATCGCGTGGCATCGGGGCACCGTCGCCGGGTGCCCTGGCCGGCGGGGCAGGGCAGTCTGCGACTTTCAATGCCGTGCACAGCTGCAACAGCCGCGCGACACCGGTGCCGATGACGATGGAGTCGACACTGGTTCCGGTCAGCGCCATGGTCTCGGGTGCGTCCGGAAAGCCGTAATCATTCCAGGTCTGCATGGCATTCTGGTCTTCCATGACTTCGCCGCTGGCCATCACGGTCAGCGATGCGCCCGCCGCGAAGTTGCCGCCGATGCCGCCAAATTGCAGCGCGGGCGTGACCACGGTCAGCATCGGCGCCAGCACCGGGTCGTGTTTGACCACATCGATGACCTGCTGGTAGTCGGCGATGCCGTAGGCGGTCGGATCGGCGCTGCCAAAGAGAAAGTAATCGCGGTGCTGCAGCTGCAGGTGGCCACCGCCGCGCACGTAGCCGGTCTGCAGGCCGAAGGTGATGTTGTGCACGTAGCCGCCGAACAGCAGGATGCAGACGCCGCCGATCACCATGGCCAGCAGCGTGGCGAACGAGCGGCGCCGGTTGCGCAGCAGGTTGCGAAATGCCAGGGACAGGGTGTTCATCGTGACTGCTCCGCCTCGGACTTGCGAGTGATCGAGACGATGCGGCCGTCGCGCAGCAGCACGGCATCGTCGGCTTCCGCCAGGACTTTGGGATCGTGGGATGAAAAGACGAACGAGGTCTGGAAGTCACGCTGCATGGCGCGCATCAGCCCGATGATGGCATCGCCGGTGTGGCTGTCGAGATTCGCGGTCGGCTCGTCGGCCAGTACCAGCTGCGGTGACGTGGCCAGCGCCCGGGCAATGGCCACGCGCTGCCGCTGGCCACCCGAGAGCTGGCCGGGCAGGTGTCGTGCGTGTCCGGTCAGACCAACCGCTTCCAGCAGATCGCGCACGCGCCTGGTCCGCACCGACGGCCGCGTGCGCGTCAGGCGCAACGGATACTCGATGTTTTCATAGGCGTTGAGCACCGGCAGCAGGTTGAAGTTCTGGAACACGAAGCCTATGTGTCGCAGCCGGAAGTCCGAGCGCGCATCATCGGACAGCATTCCCAGCGGACTGCCGTTCAGGACGATTTCTCCCTTATCGGGCCGATCCAGGCCGCCGATCAGGTTCAGCAGGGTGGTCTTGCCGCTGCCCGAGGCGCCTGAGAGCACCGTGAAGCACAGCGGACGCACCTCCAGGCTGACCTCGCTGAGGGCCGACACCTCGACCCGGTCGAGGTGATAGGTCTTTGACACATTGGTGACGGTAAGCAGCGGCATCGGATTCTCCTCGGGGCGCTTGAGGACAATCTAAGGCCGGGACGGCGCCGGCGCGCGGTCATGCGACGGACGGCAGGGGGCGCGGACGAAGCGCCGGATTCGCGGCGCCAACGGCTGCTCAGCTGCCCAGTCGCTCCGATAGGCGCTCGAGCAGGCGGCCCAGTCGCGAGGAGGCCTTGTTCCTGGCGGGCTTGGGATTGGCGGGCGGCGCACCGGTGTCGTTGATCAGCGGTGCACGGCTGTCGTCCACCTGTAGCTCGCCGGCGCCGAGAATCTCCAGGGTTTCCTCGAGCGTCATCGGCTTGACGCGGGCGCTGGCCTTCACCGCATTGCTCTGCGTACGCAGCCGGGCGCGTTTGCCGGGTGGCCCACGCGTCGCTCGCGCGGCGCCGCTGGCGGGCGCGGCGCCCGGCGGCTGCGCCGGCGACTTGTCTTCGATGAATTCGAATTGCTGCTTCGGTGGCGTCGCCAGCACGATGGAGGGCGTCTCCGCCGCCCCCGTTGGCGGCTGCTTGGCGGCGAGCTTGGCGCGCTCACGCTCACGTGGCGTCACCGGCACTACCGACACCGTTGCAAATTCCGAGCGCACATAGTGCGCGACCTGCTTGGCCGAGACCGCATCGGTAAAGAACCCCAGTCGCACGCCATACCAGCGCCGGCCGTCACGGTTGCCCTCGGCGCCATACAGGGTATAGGCGCTGAAAATCGCCAGCTGCGGCACCTGTGCCATATCGATCGCCTGTACCGACCACACCAGTTGCACCGCGAAGCAAGGCTTCTCGTTGCGCGGCGCGCTCTCCAGCACCGCCAGTGCGCCGGCATCGCTGATCGGAGCGGCATTGACATTGGCATTGGCATTGGCAGGCGCCGACGAAGCAGCGCTGGGCGCGGCACGCGCGCCAGACCCGTCACGCACGACGGGCGCGGCCCGTGCGGTGGGCGCGGCCGACTTGCCAGCCCGCGCGCTTGCCGCAGGCTTGAGTTCGGGAATTGGTCGCAATACCGGTGCGTGGTCAGCGGGGTCATCGAGTGCCGCGATCACCGCGCGCACGTCATTCAGCGAACGCGCGGCGGCAACGTTTTCCGTCGCGCGCGCCTGGCCGTCCGGCAGTCGACGGCCCTCGTCGGGCACCAGCGCGAGACCTGCAATGTCCGGCGGCGCCACCTTCGCTACCGTCGCCACCGGTTCTGTCGCTGGTGCGACTACTCCGGCCGCTATCGCAACCGGCGCCGCTTGCGCGGTACGCACTACTTCCGCTGCGGGCGCGGCTAGAGCCGCTGCCGCAACGGGCGCCTCACGGGCCTCGGTTTGCTGCGGCTGCAATTGCGGTTGCGGTTGCAGCTGCGCCACGTCAATGTCGGCAGCGCGCATCGGCGTCGCCGCGGCCGCACTGCGCGCTGCAGCGGCGCGCAGCCGCTGGCCGGGCGCCAGTCCGGCCCAGGCTCCGGGATAGATTTCGCGCACCACGTCCAGCAGCTTCTCGGCTTCTTCCTGCGTGTCGAAGTACCCCATGTGCAGACGAAAGCGTTCACGAGACTCTTCACGCCGGCGCGAGACAAAAAACGTAAATCGCTTGAGCCCGGCGTGATCGGGCTGGGTGAGCGTCACCGGCGATGTAGATGAACACAGATTGATGACAAAGGCGTTGAGCTGCACGACGCCTGACAGGCCGGCGTCGGCGCCGGTCGGGTCCACGCTTGATTGCTGTTGTGGCTGTGCCTGCTGCATGCGCTGGTTCCCGACGCCCTCTGACTCAACACAAGTGGCGGCACCCGGAAAGAGATGTAGCGCGGCTGGCACGAGCTGCGACGTCGCCTTGAGCGGGCACGATCATCGGCTCTGCGGCAACCCCGCTATCCCTATCATGCTTGGGGACCGGTGGCTTTGCGTCCCTGCCTCGCGACAGGTTTGCCCTGAAATCGAAATTTAGTCTGACACCTTTCGGCGACAGGTCAAGGCAGATATGTCCGTATCATCACGGGGTCACGCGATTCGGACTGCAGCGGGAGAATCTGTCAAATCTGCGATTTGTCATAGCTGCCGGCGCCGGCATTCGCTTGCCGTGGCGGGGGCCGCGGGCAGGGCCGGGGCCGGCGCTCGCGCTGGCGCTGGCGCTGGCGCGTCAGCCGACCGCGCGTCGCAGCAACGCGGTGGAACCTATGTGCTGCGCCAACCGTTCGCTGATGTCGGCGACATTCAGAGGTCGCGCCAGCACGAAGCCCTGCGCCACGTCGCAGCCGCGCTGGCGCAGGTAATCCAGTTGCGGCAGCGTTTCCACGCCTTCGGCCACCACCTGCTTGCCGAGCGTGTGCGCCATGTCGATGATGGTCGCCAGCAGCGTGGTCGCCTGGTAGTTATCCGGTACTTCGCTGATGAACGATCGGTCGATCTTGATCGCATCCACCGGATATTGGCGCAGGTAGTTCAGCGACGAGTAGCCGCTGCCGAAATCGTCCAGTGCCACGCGCACGCCGAGTGCCACCAGCGCTCGCAATGCCTGCCGCGCCTCTTCATCGGCGAACACCGCTTCGGTGACTTCCAGCTCCAGCAGTTGCGGCGGCAGGCCCATGCGTGCCAGCGTGTCGCGCACCAGCGGCAGGAAATCCGGGGCGCGCAGCTGCTGCAGCGCCACGTTGAGCGCCAGGCGGCCCGGAGCAATGCCCTGCTCGCGCCACAGCGCCAGCTGGCGACAGGCGCTCTCGAGCACCCAGGTGCCGATCTCGACGATCAGTCCGCTTTGTTCCGCCGCCGGCACGAAATCCTTGGGGAAGCGCAGGCCCTCGCGCGGGTGCTGCCATCGCACCAGAGCCTCCAGCGCCACCAGCTCGCCGTTGTGCAACGCGTATTGCGGCTGGTAATAAAGCGCGAACTCCCGCCGGCGAACCGCGCGGAACAGCCCGCTTTCGGCCAGCTGCGTCGACGCGCGCGCCATGCTGCTGTCGAAGAACACGACGCGCGATCGGCCGCTGTCCTTGGCCTGGTACATGGCGAGATCCGCATTGCGCAGCAGCTGCTCGATGCTGGTCCCGTCCTGGGGAAAACGCGTGACGCCGATGCTGGCGCGTACATGATGGTCGCGCCCGGCGATGTTCACCGGCCGCTGCACGGTGTCGATGATGCGCTGTGCTACTTCGCTGGCAGCCTCGGCCGAGGGCACCTGCCGCAGGATGATGGTGAATTCATCGCCGCCCAGGCGCGCCACGGTGTCGCCGTCCTTGACGCACGAGCGCAGCCGCTCGCCGACGATGGTCAGCAGCTGGTCGCCGGCGATATGTCCGACACTGTCGTTGACGCGCTTGAAGTGATCCAGATCCACATACATCAGCGCGCCGCAGGCGGCACCGTCGGCGCTGCCAGCGAGCGCCTGCGACAGCCGGTCGCGAAACAGTACCCGGTTGGGCAGCGAGGTCAGCGAGTCGAAATGCGCCTGGCGGTACAGCCGCGCGTCGCAGTCGCGGTTCGACAGCGCGATCTGCAGCCGTGAAGTGCACTGCGCGCCGTAGCGCAACAGCTGCTCCGGCGGCTGCGCCGTGTCGCGATAGCCTACCGACAGCAGCGCCGCCAGCTCACCACCGGCGAACAGCGGCCACAGGTAACAGAACTCGGCGCCGGACTCACGCAACGGCGCCAGGAAGCTGAAACGGTCCAGGTGATGCGCCTGCACCGCGATACCGTGGGCCAATTCCTGCAGCCCGAGCGTGGTCTCCGGGTCGAGATTGACGCGGCTGACCGGGCAGGTGACGCCGTCGGCGCTGGCCAGGAATGAGCGTGCGTGGCCGGGCGCGTCGCGGTCGAGCAGCGTCAATGCCGCCAGCGGCGACAATGTCAGTGCGCAGACGCGCTGCAGGATCGGTTCGATCGATTGTTCCAGATCCGACGCTTCGAGCAGCAGCCGGTCGATCTCGGCCAGCCGCTGCTGCGCGCTCCATTTGTCCTGCAGCCCGCCGACCGCCAGGTTGAAGGCTCGCGCGACCGCATGCGGCGTGTCGGCAGCGCCCTGCAGGCTGACGCGCTGGAACTGTTCCTGCTGCAACGCCTGCAATGCTGCGTGCAACCGCTGCAGCGCCGGCTGCCAGCGGCGCGCCAGGTACCAGCTGGCAAGCCAGGTCGCGGCTGCCGCCAGCAGCAACAGCGGCAGCAGGTCCCCCAACAGCGGCAACATGGCCATTCGCGGCGACGTCAGTTTTCCAAATGCCACGACTATCCACGGTGCGGCGCGCAAGCGCGCGGCCGGCAGCGCCACCGGAGTGATCGCTGCGCGCCAGGCTGCACCATCCTGTTGCCAGTCGCGCAGCAGGGGTTGTTCGCCGGCACCCGCCTCGGCCGCGGCGTGCGCGAACAGATGCAGGATCTGCGTCGGCAGTGCGCTGCCCTCGAACATCAGGTGTTCGGCCGGATCGAGCACCAGCATTGAATCCTGTTGCGGCAGCGACTCGGCGCCACGCCACAGCCAGGCCGGATCGACTTCGAACCTGGCCAGCTGCGGCACGCCGGCAGCGCTGGCCAGGTGCAGCAGGTAGGTGGTGCCCGGCTGGCCAGGGTCTGTGACCGCGACCCGCAGCACGCTTGCGCCCGCATGCAGTTCGCGCCGCTCGGCGGAAGTGGGCGCGTCGCTGGCGTCGGCCCCGGAATCTGAAATGCCCGGCGGCGTCGCTGGTGTCGGCAGCACTGCCGGTCCCGGCAGCGTCGCCAAGGGCGACAGCGTCACGCCCCGGAACGCATCGACGCTCAGCATGCGCTCGCGCAGCATCGCCCCGCCGGCGCCAGCATCGGTCGAGGTCAGGGAGCGCGCCAGCGCATCGGCCAGTTCGAGGCGACCACCCAGCTCGCGCGCGAAACTCGACGCGGCAGCGTTGATGCGTCCGGTGACGAGCGTATCGTGGTCGCGCACGATCTCGTGCACTCGGACAGCGCTCGCGGCCAGCAGGCCGACCACGGCGGCGGACCCGATGACCAGCGCCATGCGCCACGACATCGATGTTGGCCTATCCTTGGCTGCAGCATTCATGAATCGAGGGTGGCTGGCTGGCGATGCGTTAATTAAGTCCGTAACAGCGGATTTAACGACACTGCAGCATCGCTATTCAGTGTGCTGGCGCAAACTACCGGTACCGCCCTGGCGCCGAAAGCGCGAGCTACGTCACAGACGCGGCGGTTCGCTTGCGGGTACCGGTATCGGCTAGCTGGCGCATGCCGTCGTGGGTATAGCGGTAGGTGCCGCGGCGCCCGCTCAGTGCGGCGCCCAACATCGCAGCCGCCACGGTCGCCGCCGGGATTGCCCGCAGTCGCGCTGCGCTTCCGAGCAGTAGCGGATTGAGCAATCGCATCGCCACCTGGGCGGTAAGCTCGAGCAGCCGCGGGTTGCGACGCGTGCCCAGCAGCAGCGCGGGCTGCAGGATATCGAGCGCGCGAAAGTGCACACCCTCCAGCGCCTTCTCCATCTCGCCCTTCACGCGCAGATAAAAATTCTTCGATGTCGCATTCGCTCCCACGGCCGACACCACCACCAGTCGCTGCGCGCCGCAGCCGAGCGCCAGCTGCGCGAATTCCAGCACCAGGTCGAGGTCGACGGCGCGAAACGCGGCCTGGCTGCCGGCGTCGCGGATCGTAGTGCCGAGGCAGCAGAACGCATCCTGGCATTGCAGCCCCTTGAGCTGCGCCTGCAGCGAGGCCTCGAAGCGCACCACGCGATTGGCCAGCCGGGGATGATCGAACATCAGCGGGCGACGCGACAGCGCGTGCACGCGCGCATAGTGCGTCGATTGCAGCAGCAGCGACAGCAACTTGCCGCCGACCAGGCCGCTGGCGCCGGCAACCAGCGCGATCCTCCCTGCGCTTTCCGTCATTGATCGAGAATACGGTCCGCTGCCGTGGAATTCCAGACACGATTAGCAAGGACAGCGACAGCGAATGCGACTTCGAGGGCGACGGTGTCTCAAAGCGGCAGCGAGATCTGCCCGCCACGCGACGGTGGGCGGAAATGCTCCGTGGACAACTCGCGCATGCGGCCCATCGACAGGCCGTGGCGACGGCAGGCGAGCGCGAAGCGGTCGCGCAGCAGCTGCGCCCAGGCGCCGCTGCCGACCATGCGGCTGCCAAAGCGCGGGTCGTTCTCGCGCCCGTCGCGCGCCGAGCGGATCAGCGACATCACGTGCTCCGCCCGCTCCGGCAGATGCTGGTCCAGCCACTGCCGGAACAGCTCCTTGAGTTCGTGCGGCAATCGCAGCAGCACGTAGCCCGCCTTGGTGGCGCCGTGCGCTGCCACGGCGGCGACGATGTCCTCGAGTTCACAGTCGTTGACCGCCGGGATGATCGGCGCTACCAGTACGCCGGTGGGCACGCCGGCCGCCACCAGTTCGCGCACGATGCGCAGCCGTGCCTGCGGCGACGCCGCGCGCGGCTCCAGTGTGCGCTTGAGATTCGCGTCCAGGCTGGTGATGCTGACGAACACGTTGACCAGCTGGTCGCGCGCCAGCGAGCGCAGCAGGTCCAGGTCGCGCAGGATCAGGGTGCCCTTGGTGATCAGGCTCAGCGGATGGCGCGTGCGCTCGAGCACTTCCAGCAGTGAGCGTGTTACCTTGAGCTCACGCTCCACCGGCTGGTACGGATCGGTGTTGGCGCCAATGGTGATCGGCTTGGGCACATAGCCGCGCGCACCCAGCTCCTGCTCCAGCAGCCGTCCGGCATCGGCCTTGTAGAAGATCTTGGTCTCGAAATCGATACCGGGCGACAGGTCCATGTACGCGTGGCTGGGGCGGGCGTAGCAGTTGTGGCTGACTACACCATTGGCGATGAAATCCTCGGTACCGGTCGAGATGTCGTACAGCCGCATGGCGCCAGCGAGCGGCTCGATCCGCGACACTCCCAGCCGCGCCTCGCTCGTTACCGCCTGGCCACATATTGAACGCTTGCCCGTGATCGCGGGATCCACGCTATGGAAGAACCGCAGAACCTCGCGTAACCCCCCCAGCAGGCGCACCACTTCGATGGGCTTCCTGGGTTCGCGGCGAGCGTGCTCAATGATGAACTGGAAATCCAGTGCCCGCAGCGATGCGCAGAGCCAATAAATGATGTCCGCATCGGTATTGGAAATGCGCAGCACCCCGGAGCTGTAGCTCCCTTCTGCATCGAAAATCCCGGCCAGGAAGCCGGCTCGCCACGATCGCGACGGGTCGGTGGGCCAGGCGATCAGCTCACGAACCCGTGCCACAGACGGGCGGGAGTGGCTACGAATCGCGTGCATCGCCCTACGGTTCGATGCCACCGCACAAAATTCGAAGCGCTGCGTCTCGATGTTTGCGCGCCGCAACCAGTCCTGGGCTCGCTGCAGGGCTTCGTCATCGCACAATGCCAGCCGCAACTGGTACTGCGGGCTATAGCCTCTGCCGACACGGAAATGCGAGTACTCGCCGAGCAATCCATCGCCGCGAATCAGGCCGCATAGATAACCGGTTCGATAGTCCCCATCGTGCTCGGGCGCGGCGACAAATGCGCCGGTGCCCATCAGCTTGTTGCCACCCGTGAGGTGTGGTCGGCGGCTGGCACCGCACTGAGTCCCGGTGACGAATTTCCAGCCTCGCTCTGTGAGGAAGCGGTGGTCTGCGCCAGCCACCAGTTGGGTGCCGTCTTCCAGGGTGATGCGCCAGGCAGGCTTGATCACACTCCAATGAGCGAGAACCCGTGTCCGTACGTAGCGCCGGTACCAGC
>Ga0302157_10000989_pt1 | contig 35975 bp, 29 predicted proteins | sample I_Bog_N3_3_FD_193502 | JGI IMG/M metagenome (GOLD analysis project Ga0302157, IMG submission 193502) | Peat permafrost microbial communities from Stordalen Mire near Abisko, Sweden - I_Bog_N3_3 | ecosystem: Environmental > Terrestrial > Soil > Wetlands > Peat | place: Sweden: Abisko, Stordalen...
ATGCCCCACCCCGCGGGCGACATCGCGTTTCACTTCGCGGTCACAGGTGGAACCCGCACATTCGACATCACCCTTCCCCGCGGGGTTACGGGGGCCTTCAAGTGGTCAGGCGAAAACGCACCGCTGAGCGAGGGCGCCAACCACCTCGAATTCAGGCGCTGAAGATCTCGCCTGGCTGGAAAAAGCGGGCGAGCTCGATCTTAGCATTCGCAACGCTGTCCGAGGCGTGCACCACGTTGCGCATCATCTCCGTGCCAAAGTCGCCGCGGATGGTTCCCTTCGCTGCCTTGCGCGAGTCCGTCGGCCCAAGAAGGTCCCTGACCCGGCTCACCGCGGACTGGCCCTCTAGCGCCATCACCACGACGGGGCGCGAGCTCATGAACTTCTCAATCTCCGGATAGAAAGGCATTCCGGCAACGTGGGCGTAATGCTCGCGCAGGATCTCCGGCGTCAGCTGGGTCATCTTGCATCCAATAATGGTGAAGCCGGCCTTTTCGAAGCGATCGAGCACGTTTCCAACGTGGTGCTTCTCCATGCAGTCAGGCTTAAAGATGATGAACGTTTTCTCCATAGGAAGGGATCAACATAAGGATGCCCCTCGCGATGGAAAGCTTGATTTTGGCGTTCAGCCCTCGGTTTTTTCTAAGGCAAGAGCCTGATATAGAGCATCCTCCAGATGAGGATACCGGAACGGGTATCCCGCGCGCACAAGCTTCAAGGGCACGACGTGCGTGCTCGCGAGCAGCGCCTCGTCGGCGATCCGCCCAAAAAGCAGCCGGAGCATGAAACGGGGGACCGGCATGGGCAGCTGGCGCCCGAAGATGCGTCCCAGGGCGCGGGTGAAGCCCGAATTCATGACCGATGTCGGGGAGACCACGTTCACCGGCCCAGAAAGCGCGGCGTTTGAGAGCGCAAAGCGTATCGCGCCGACCGCGTCCTCGATCTCGATCCAACTCATCCACTGGCGCCCGGTGCCAAGCGGACAGCCCAAGCCGGCCTTGTAGAAGGGCGCCACGCGGCTCAAGAGGCCGCCCTTGCCCGAGAGGATGATCCCGAAGCGAAGGCAAACCACACGGGCGCCGGATTCCGAAGCCACCATGGCGGCACCTTCCCAGTCGCGGCAGAGGTCGGTCAGGAACCCGTTGCCAGGTCCGCTCGACTCGGTGAGTTCAAGGTTGCCCCGGTCCCCGTAGATCCCGGTTGCAGATGCGCTCAAGAAAACCCCGGGGCGCCGCTCCGTCCCCGGAACATCGAACACCTTCGCCAGAGTCTGTGTCGTGTCGATCCTGCTGCTCCTGAGCTCATTCCTGCGCTTTGTCGTCCAGCGGGAGGCAGCCAAATCCTCGCCACAAAGGTTGATGATCGCGTCCGCCGTCCGGCACAAATCAAGCGGCAACTCCCCCGCCGCGGGATGCCAAGAGACCTCATCAGCTGCAGCCGCAGTCCGCCTCACGAGACGGACGACCTCATGACCGTCGGACCTAAGGGCTGCGGTCGCAGCCCGGCCGACCAATCCGGAAGCTCCTGCGATTAGGATCTTCAAAGGCTTCGTGGTTTACCGTGGCCCATAGCCTGATCCCAATGGAGCCCCAAAAAAGTGCAAGCGTCACGCGTTCGTATTTCCACGCAGGCTGCGGAACGCATCGAGGGCGGCGACGCGAGCCGCCGCGTGGTCTACCATGGGCCGGGGATAGGTCTCTCCGAGCCGCACCCCAGATTCGGCGAGCACGGCAGCCGGTGCCTCCCACGGCGCATGGAGGTGTTTCGTGGGTAGGGCAGCGAGCTCCGGCACCCAGCGCCTCACATACGCGCCCTCGGGATCGCACCGTTTTCCCTGCGTGACAGGGGCAAAGATACGGAAATACGGCGCCGCGTCAGCCCCGCATCCGGCGCTCCATTGCCATCCCAGGGTGTTGCTGGCCAAGTCGGCATCGACCAGAGTGTTCCAGAACCAGCGGGCCCCTTCATTCCAGGTTATTCGCAAGTGCTTTACCAGGAAACTGGCCGCAACCATCCGCACCCGATTGTGCATCCACCCGGTGGACCAAAGTTGGCGCATGCCGGCGTCGACGATCGGGTACCCGGTTCTGCCCTTCTTCCACGCCCTGAACATCTCATGTCCCGGGTCGGGCGCCCACGGGAACCTCGCGTAATCAGGTCTGAGAGGATTTTCAGGCGTGCCCGGAAAATGGAACAGCAAATGGTGGGCGAATTCCCTCCATCCGATCTCGCGCAGGAACACCTCGGCCCCCGCGCCCGGGGGAAATACGCCTGACTCGGCCGATAGGGCCTTCACTGCGGCCCACACCTGCCGGGGGCCTATCTCTCCGAAATGAAGCCATGGGGACAGCATCGACGTGCCGTCCACATCGGGCCGGTCGCGCAGTTCCGAATACGACTCGAGCGGCCCAGCAACGAATCGTTTCAGGCGGCGTACGGCACCTTTCTCGCCCGGCTGCCAGGTTTTGGCAAGGCCCGCATCCCACCGGGCACGGGGCAGGAGCCCGAGGTCTGCCACTTGGAGCGACTCGGGCCATTTTCCCACGGGCGCATGGAAACCCTCCGACCGGAACCTGAGGGGCGCAGCCACGGGCAGCTCAACACAGTGCCGCCAAAAGGGGGTGAAAACCTGGTAGGGTCCGCCCTGCTTGTTGGCGACTGTGTGGGGCTCGAACAGGAGCGCCCCGTTGAAGCTCCTCGTGTCGACGCCCCTTCCAGTAAGCGTCGCCTTGATCCCCTTGTCGCGTGCGATCACGCCCGGCTCGTAACGCCGGTTCCAATAGAGGGCGCCGGCGCCCGTTTTCTCCACGAGCCGGGTGAGGATTTGCGATGATTCTCCGCGTGCCACGACGAGGCGCGACCCACGCTCCCGCAGTGATTCGTCGAGGGAAATGAGCGAGTGATGAAGCCACCAGCGCGATGCCCCGCCTGGCGCCCATTGGCCCTCCCCCGCCTCGTCCAGAATATAGACCGGTATGATCGGTCCTCCCCGCTCAAAAGCAGCTTCAAGCGCCGGGTTGTCCCGCAGGCGCAGGTCCTGGCGAAACCACACGAGGGCGGGCGTCACAGCGCTTCTCGGTACAGAGCCTCATAGGCCGCCGCAGCGGTCTTCCAGCTAAAATCCCTTGCCATTCCCCGCTGCTGGACGGCAGCAAGGCGCGGTTTGTCCCCAAAGAGCCTGAGCGAGCGCACCAGCGCATCTCGGAGCCCCTCTGAGTCCGGGGCGCACATGATTCCCGTGCCTGCCGCCACGTCCTCATCGGCATCGCGCACGGTGTCCACCAGCCCTCCCACGCGGCTGACAATCGGTACCGTGCCGTAGACCTGCGAATACATCTGGTTGAGCCCGCAGGGCTCAAACAAGGAGGGCATCACGAAAAAATCGCTCCCGGCCTCGATCAGGTGGCTCATTGCCTCATCGTGCTTGGGGCAGACAAACACCCTGCCCGGCGTGGTCGAGGACATCTTCTTGAGGGCTGCCTCCATCCGCTTGTCGCCGGCGCCCAGGATCACGAACCTGGACTCACCGGTGGTGAAGAAATCACCGTTGGCGAGGATCAGGTCCACGCCCTTTTGCTCCGTCAACCTGCAGATCATCCCAAAGATCGGACCGGTGAAGGCGGCATCGAAGCCACATTGCCTGAGGAGTTCGTTCCGGCATGCCCGCTTTCCTGAAAGGTCGCTCGCCGAATATCGCGCGGGTATCAGCTTGTCGGTCGAGGGATTCCAGACCGTTGGGTCCACACCGTTTATAAGCCCCGACAGGTCGTCGATTCGGGTCTGCACCACACCCTCCAGGCCGCAGCCAAATTCCGGCGTCTGGATCTCCTTGGCGTAGCGTGGGCTGACCGTCGTCACCCGGTCGGCGAACAGGATGCCCGCTTTCATGAAGTTCACCTGGCCGTAGTATTCCAGGCCGTCCATACTGAAGAGCTCCTCGGGCAGGTTCGTTCTAGAGTAGCAGGCGGCAGAGAAGAGGCCTTGAAACGCGATGTTATGGATCGTGAACACGGTCTTCATGGCGAGCGTGACGCCGAAACGCCGCTCGGCCTCGCGCAGGAGCAGGGGAAGGAGAGCCGCCTGCCAGTCATGCGCGTGGACTATATCGGCACCCAGGTCAGCCAGGCGCATCGTCTCAACGACCGCCTTGCAGAAGAAGATGAACCGGTCGGCGTTGTCCTCGTAGTCGCGCTCGCCGTTGCCGTAGGGAAAGCGCCGGTCATAGAACTCGTCCCGGCATATAAGGTAGACCGTCAGGTTCTTGGCGGGGGAAAACGCCAGGACGTCACCCGAGAGAAATTGGTCGCCCATCTCGATCTTCAACCGGAATTTGCGCTCGGCGCCGGCCGCCAGGGGGTGCGCCAGCGCGCTCGGGTATCCCGGAAGAAACGCCGAGACCTCATGGCCCATCTCGGCGAAGGTCCCCGTAAGGGCTCCCACTGCGTCCGCGAGCCCCCCTGTCTTCATGTAGGGGAAAAGTTCACTCGCCGCGTGGACTATCTTCATGGGGGGGACGGGTATCCTCTGACAGCACCCTGCGCTTGTCGAGTCCAAGGACGCCTTCTTGGCTTTTCAGCGTAATCCACTCGCCAATCGCGGACAGTTGGGCGAGGGTGAAAGAGGTTGACCCGCTGAAAGCCGGTCCCACCAAGAAATGTCCAATACTAAGTCGGGCCGCAAGGGCCCACAGGCCGATGACACCGTCAGAGGCGTAATTCAATTCAGAGCAGGCGGCTCCGCCTTTATCATCGTCGGGGGAAACCGCGACGAACCTTCTGTCCAGGTGGCCCCTGACGACACCGGGGTCGCCCTACCCGGCGACACGGTCGTGGCGCGGATATACCGCGGCGTCGAGGGCAAGCGACCGGGGGAGCGGGTTGGCCGCGTTTCCGAGATTGTTGAGAGGGCCCGAACAACCATCGTCGGCGACCTCAGGCGCGAGGGCCGCAGCTACATCGTGGCCCCGGACGACCCCCGTTTCGTGTACGAGATCGCCGTTCCCGATCCCTCCAGGTCGTCAGTGAAGCCCACGCCCCATCCCGGCGACAAGGTGGTCGTAAAGCTCGGCGAATGGCGCCGGCGCGAACAGCCCCTTGTAGGCGAAATCACGGAGCGGCTTGGGCGCACGCACGAGCCGAGGGCCGAGTTGCTCGGCATCTTCATCAAGCACGGCCTGGAACCCAATTTCCCCGTCGACGTGGAGCGCGAAGCGGCAAGCCTGCCGGACCGGGTCTTGGCCAAGGAGACCGAGGGACGCCGGGACTACCGGAAGATACCCGTCTTCACCATTGATCCCGATGACGCGAAGGACTTTGACGACGCCCTATCGATCGAGGACCTGGGCCGGGGCGACACTCGGGTCGGGATCCACATCGCTGACGTGTCCACCTACGTCAAGGCCGGCACGGCTATCGACCGTGAGGCGCGCTCCCGCGGAAATTCGACTTACCTGGTGGGGACCGTGATCCCCATGCTTCCGGAGAAGCTTTCCAATGGGCTCTGCTCGCTTGTCGAGGGTCACGACCGCCTGTGCAAGGCCGTCTTCCTCACATTTGGCCCCGATTGCAGAATAAAGGAGACGGACTACGCGAACACGGTCATCCGGAGCCGCAAGCGGCTGACCTACAAGCAGGCCTACGCGCTGCTTTTCGAGGACAATCTAGAGAAGATCCGTGCAATGCCCGTCCCTCCGAAGCACCAGACCGGCTCTACCGGCCGGGCGCTCAGGGAACTCGAGGACTGGGAGCTTGAGGACCTTCAGTCCTGGATTCGCGCGCTCTGGAGGATAGGCAGCTCGCTCCGCAAGGAGCGCATGTCCCATGGAAGCCTGGATCTGGACATGCCCGAGACGAAGATCTTTGTGGACCCCCAGGGATACGCCGACCGACTGGAGAGGATCGAGCAGGACGAAAGCCATCAGCTGATCGAGGAGTTCATGCTCGCGGCCAACGAAGCCGTCGCCCGCCTGACACGGACCCAGCGCCTCCCCTCGCTCTACCGTGTCCACGACCAGCCCGATGCGGAGAAGCTCGCCGACTATCGCCAGTTCGTCTCGACATTCGGAATCAAGGTGGGCGACCTGACGCGGCGCGAGGAAGTGGTCAAGCTGCTCTCAATCCTGAAGACCCATCCCCAGGGGTACACCCTTAGGACCCAGTTCCTTCGAAGCCTGAAGAAGGCGTGTTACCGGGCAACACCCGATGGCCACTTCGGGCTCCACAAGAAGGACTACACGCACTTCACTTCTCCCATACGCAGGTACGCCGACCTGGTCGTCCACCAGGTCCTTCAATCTTACCTGAACCGAAAGACCGATGGGGGCGCCGTGCGCCACGACATTCGGGGGATCACCCAGCTTGCCGAGCACCTGAGCAACACCGAAATCAACTCCACGGAGGCCGAGCGCGAGAGCGTGAAGATCAAGCTCCTCGAGTTCTTTGAGCGGGAGCTGGCCAAGAAGAAGCGTACCGCCTTCGCCGCGATCATCACCGATGTCCGGCGCCACGGGTTTTTCATAGAGCTCGTGGAATCGATGACCTTCGGGTTCATCTCGGCGGACGCCCTCGGCGACGACTACTACCAGCTCAACCAGGAGGGCAACGCCCTCGTCGGAAGGCGCAAACACCATACCTACGAACTGAACGGCCGACTTGACGTCGTCGTGGATAAGGTGGACCGGTTCAAGCGCATCATTGATTTCCGTCCCGCCTGAAATTTTTTGACCCATGAAGAATTACGATTTCCCAACCCAGTTTCTGGCAATCTACGGCCAAGCGGTGGCCCTCTACGCGAAGGGCCAGAGGAACGCCGAGACGTTTTTTGATGCGGCCCAGACGGCATGGCTCGCTGCAAACGGCATCACTGCCCAGCACATTTATGACTACGCAGAGGATGAGAACGGGGGCGGCGAGCCCGGCTTCGGGCATGCCCTCTCGATCGAGGTGGTCCGCCGTGACTTTTTCCTGAACACGCAGAAGGGCCGCCCTTCGACCGCAGTCCTGGACGAGGCTGCTATGCCGTCCAAGACCGACTCGGCAAAGGGGATTGAGTGGCTGCCCCGGATCATCCCGAAGGCAAAGGCCAAGCTGCGGGGCGAGCTGCCGCGGAGCCTCATGTACTGCTGTGGAGGCGACCGGCGTTTCTTCAAGGCGAACGACATCCTTCCCGCGGAGTTTTTGACCGTCGTCTGGCGGAACGGGGACAATGACGCCGCGACGATAGACTGGGTCGTCGCCCGCACCCAGTCCTCCAAATAAAAACCCCCTCCTAGAGGAGTTCCCCCTGCATGCTGTCCGCGCCCTTCGCAGGGACGGAGACCCCTATGAACCTTCCGTAGCGCTCGATCCAGTCGTCAAGCTTGCCGGTGTAGTGGTCGGGGTCATACGGCGCAGTGGCGCCGTCAAACAGGGCGATGGGCCGGGCGCGCTGCCAGTCGCTCGTTAGGCCCTTCTTCCGTGGGGTAATGTAGTAGGCGACTCGGTCCCCCATCCTGGGACGCGGCGACATCTGCAAGGCTGCCTCCGCCGAGGCGCGGCGGGGCTTGCCGCCGCCCTCGATGAACCGCTCGTAGGCATCGGGGTTCATCCCGAGAATCTCGCTCTTCGCCACCTCGGCCACGGGGAGCGAACGGTCCCCTATCCGCTTGCGGTACTCCTCGATGAGCGGCGCGGGAGACGTGGAGGTCGCCCCCAGGAGAAAATGGATCAGCGAGTCCGTGAGCTTCTTCAGGAAGGGCTCGACCCCGCGGGAGCGCAGGGCGCTGCCTCGAAGGATCACCCTGCCGCCCTCAAACAAGGCATAGTTCTTTGCCTTGTAGCAGAACATCGCATCGTAGCGGCCGTCGAATTCCAGCTCTATGCCGGAAGGCAGAATCGGGACCACTAGGGCCAGGAGTTCCTCCGGTTTCTCAAAGTAGGGGCCGGAGGAGATGTAGATGCCGTCGGTGTCCGCCTCGAGTATCCTGCAGCCATGGCGGCTAAACTCGTCGATGAGCGCCTGGAGGAGTTCCCGTCCCCGGCGGGTGACTTCTGCCGCAAGGTCTCCGTCCCCAAACCGTGCACCTGAGAAGCCGAGGTATCCGTAGAAGGAATTGATCAGGATCTTGGTGGTGGCCTGGCGGGCCTGGGCCTCTGCTCGGTCGTCCAGGTTCGGCGCCGTACGCGCCAGCTGCTTGTACTTTAGCCTGTATTCGAGCAGGTGCCTAAGGAGCGGGATGAATACACCCAGCGAGTCGTCTGAGGGGTTCCTGCCGATATTGAGAAGCAGGCTCGGGTAGAGCGAGGCGACGTCAAAGTGCAGGACATGGCGGAATACTCCCTCGTTGAAGCTTCGCGTGTAGCCGCCGTCAAAGGGCCGGATCTCCGGTGGCTGCGGGCAGGACTGCCTAGCATGGTAGTACTCCTCAAGGAAGAGCAGGTCTATCTTCACCGTGGTCCCGCGCAGCGTGGCCTCCTGGAGCGGGATCGGGAACGTTCGTGCCTGCTCAAAATAGGTCGGGAGAAGCAGGTCCGCGAGCCCCTGCGTCTCCCTTAGGTCATCCTCCAAATAGGAGCAGAAACGGGCCCTGTCGTCCCTGAAGGCCTCAGCGATCCGGCTTCCCTCAATATAGGTCCGGTCCACGCTCTCGTCGTCGGTGATCCCAAAATGGATCGCGACCTCCTTCAGGCCATACGAGTTCAGCTCGCGGGTGCTGATGTCGTTTAAGAGAGTGAGCAGGTAGGTGTCGATCACGGCCCGCCCTGGCAGGTCGCAGCGAGGGAAATCAATCCAGCGCTCCGCGACCTTCAGCCGGCTGCTGCGGAATGTGGCCCTCTGCCCGAAGCGTCCCCATGCGCACGGTACCCGGCGCATCCGGCACCGGATTCTCAGGTAGTCCAGGTCGAACTTGAAGATGTTGTGGCCCTCGATCACGTCCGGGTCGCTCGCCGCGAGCTCCTGGTTGAACGCGAGGAGGAGCTTCTTCTCCGCAGCGTCGGTCATCTCTTCGAGCAGCAGCAGCCGGCTGCCGGCGCCGCAGCGCATCCCGATCGCAAGCACCCGATCCCCTGGGTTCTCGGCATTGCTGAATGCTCCGCCGGTTGAGCCCGTCTCGATGTCCACTTGGCAGCGCCTGAGCTTTGCAAAGCTCATCTCGGAATACAGGCGCGCGCGGTGCTGCAGCAGGAATTGGCTCTCCAGGGGCCTTATGGCGTCAACAGCGACCGAATCCTTTGCCGCCCTGACCATGCCCTCGTAGGCCTCGAGCGAAGTGGCCCGGGCAAGGATGCCGAGTGCGGCTCCGCCTTTCAGGGGCTCGAACGTGACGCCCGAAACCGGTGCGACAAAGGGGTTTGAAGCAAGCCACGCAAAGGGTTCAAACGGGAGCACCTTCTCCACCCTGCCCCCGTCGGACGAAGCGAGGGATACCCGTGCGCTCCCCTCCCCGTCGATCCAGACGCCACAGAGCGTGCCGTCCATGGCGCAAGCGACCGTTAGAAGGGTCGGACAAACACCATCGCCACCGCCGTGATCGCGAGCGCGAAGGCGATGATCATGAACAGGTCAGCCTGGGCGCGCCTGCGGTACGCGAACCCCACCATGGCCGAAAGCCCCAGCCAGCAGACGAGCTTCACGGCGGCCCATCCCGGAAACCCGAGGTGGAGGCGGTGGAGCATCCCGACACCGGTCACGAGGATTAGCACTGTCGCCACGCCCGTGATCATCAGCACCCTCTTCCGGGTTTCGGCAGGCGCAGCAAAGGCGTAGAACGTGTAGCCCAGGAGCACAAAGATTGAGCTCAGGTGCAGCACGAGGTAAGTATTGAGTGACATGGTTTTAAGTTGATCCAAAAAAGAGTGACACCCCGCCTGTGCCGTATGCCCAAAGGCTCAAGACCTTTTCATGTCAAGGTGGGCGCCTCCGTCACGGCGTTTGCTTTCCGATTTACGGCCTAGCAGCTTCCGCGGCGGGTTTGGCTCCCGTAATGTTTCCAAGGCAAAGAGCAGTTATTGAAAGCACCTCGAACACTGCAGGGTGTCTGTCCTTGAGTTTGGGGGGTGTCCGCCCACCGTCAAGTATGCCCTTGCGCATTCTATTGGCAGCCATTGGCAGCTCGGGTGACGTGAACCCCGTTGTCGGTCTTGGTCGGGCACTTAGGGCACGTGGCCACCACGTCGCACTGGCCACAAATGCGTTTTTCGCGGACCTCGTGCGCGAAAGCGGCCTCGAATTCATCGAGCTCGGGACAAAGGAAGAAGCCGAAACGATAATGAATGACCCTCGCCTTTGGCATCCTTGGCGGGGATTTCCCTGCATCGTAGAGGGGGCGATCCTGCCAAATCTCAGGCGACTCTATGCCATCATCGAGGAGCGCCGCGGCCCTGGGTGCGTGGTCGCAGCGACCACCCTCTGTCTGGGCGCCCGGGTTGCCCAGGACAGACTCGGCGTGCCGACCGCCACCCTCAACCTGCAACCGTCTGTCTTTAGGAGCCACGTCGACAACGGGAGGCTCGGGGGCTTGGACATGGGGCCCAGAATGCCCCACTTCGTCAAAAAGGCCGTGTTCTGGGCCATGGACACGCTCTATGTTGAACGCCTGATCGGGCCTCGATTGAACGCCTTTAGGTCTGAACTTGGACTCTCCCCGGCCAAGGGTATATTCGCCTCTTACATCCATTCGCCCCAGCTTGTGCTCGGTCTTTTTCCCGATTGGTTTGCGCCGGTCCAGCCCGACTGGCCCAGAAACACTCACCTGACCGGATTCATACTTCAGGATGACGGCGGCGACCGGGAGGCGCACGCCGAGGCCGAACAGTTTCTCAACGACGGGCCTCCTCCCCTGCTCGTAACACCCGGATCGGCGGCCTCCGACCGCTCACGGTTCTTCCAGCACACCGTGAACGCATGCGGGGCCACAGGCGCGCGGGCCATGCTCGTGACCAACCACCCAGGGCAGCTTCCCAAGGACCTGCCTCCTGGGATCAAGGCCTTCCCTTACCTTCCCTTCAGCCGCGTACTGCCCCGATGCGCGGGAATCATCTACCACGGCGGCATCGGAACCCTCGCGCAGGCCGTCAAGGCTGGCGTTCCTCACCTCGTGGTCGCCAACGCCCATGACCAGCCGGACAACGGCCGCAGGATCGAGCGCCTGGGCCTCGGGCTCTGCCTCGAGGAGCACGCGTTCAGCGCCAAGGCGGCCAGCCGCGCGATTGCGCACCTCGTGAACTCGGACGACCTGCACCAGCGCTGCCGGCAATTCGCTCCGAGAATAAACAGCGAACTGTCCTGCGAGGCGGCATGCGCCCTGATCGAGAAGCTCCCTTAGAGGCAACGGAGTCCGCTACGAACCAATGATACTTGAATCCAGATGCTGGATGATCAGCTCCTGCACTGTCGCGAGGAAAAGGTAGCACATGAAGGCCTTGCGGACCGGCTCATCAAGCATGGAGATGTCGATCTCCCCCGACTCGAGCGCCTCGTCGCCCAGGGCCTTTAGCCAACGCTCGCGCAGCTGAAGCCGGAAAGCCGTGCACGCGCGGACGATCGGCTCGGCATTCGACTCGTCGAAGGCAACCACTCCCTCGGTAAAGAACTCACCGTCGAACAACGAAAGGAGCGCCCGCAAGTCATCGTTCTGACTGGCCAACAGGTCGCTGATCCACGCGCCGCGGAAATCCTGGTCGAGATCGTGCAGGGCCTGGGGCGCCGCAAGCGACTTCTGCAACTCTGTCGAAAGCTCACGGATTACGTCCAGGAGCGGTGCCACCACCGGCAAGCTCAGCTTGACCTCAACGCGCTTCATCGGACTCAAGGACCGCCGTCAGGTGCCATTGCTGGAGCGTAAAGACGTGGGCCTCCGCGGTCTCCCGCAGGCCCACCCATACCACCGAACGTCCCTGCTCGTGGACCTCGAGCATGTGCTTCCTCGCCTTGGCCTCGTCAAAACCCAGCACCTTCTTGAACACCATGACGACGTAGGACATCAGATTCACTGGATCGTTCAGGACGACAACCCTCCAGGCATCCTCCACCTGCAGCTCCGTGGAGGAGTGGGTCTCGGTTCGGGTGTGGGAGCGCGACTCAGGCACGAAGATTTGGACGATTGCGCCCGTGCTCAGGCCTTGTCCCGAACCACCTGCCCGATCGTGGCTTCTGATTCATTGAGCGGTATCTTGACCACTTCCTTGGCCCCACGCCACTTCATTTCAACAACCCCTTCCTTGATGCCGCGGCCCCCGACAGTGATCCTGAGCGGCACACCGATCAGGTCGGCGTCCTTGAACTTGACGCCCGGCCTCTCGGCCCGGTCGTCCACCAGAACGTCGGCGCCGGCGTTCTCGGCCGCGGTGGCAAGCTTCGTCGCGATCAGCGACGCCTCGGCGTCCTGGGGGTCGAGCAAGCAGATCAGGACCTGGAAAGGCGCGATGGCCCAAGGCCAGACAATGCCATCGGCGTCGTGGCCCTGTTCAATGATGGCCTGCACGGTGCGGCTGATGCCGATGCCGTAGCATCCCATGACGAAGAGGTGTCGCTCCTTCTTGTCGTCGGTATAACCGGCGTCGATCCGCTCCGAGTATTTGGTGCCGAGCTTGAAGATGTGGCCCACCTCGATGCCTCTGCGGACCTGCAGCGGCCTGCCGCCTATCGGGTCCGGTTCACCGGCCTTAACGCGCCGGAAGTCTCCGAACTTTGTGATGCCAAGGTCACGAGTGACGTTCACATTGCGCAGGTGCGCCCCGTCCTTATTCGCACCGGTGGTGCCGTTGCCCACAAGCCTCAGGGCATGGTCGCCGTAGATCCCGGCCAAGGCGGACGGGGTCTTTAGCGTGCCCTTCACCGCGCCCAAGCTGCCCGGCTTGGCCCCCATGACGGGTTCTATCTCCTCCGGCGTCGCCGGCCGCACCAAGGCGAAACCGAGCGACCCTAGCTTGGCCTCCTCCAGGTCGTCGCATCCGCGAAGCACCACCGCAAAAAGCTTTCCGTCGCCGACCATAATCAGGGTCTTGAACTGCTTGTCGGCGGGGACGCCAAAAGGAGCAGCCTCAAGCGCGGCGATCGTCACGACGCCCGGAGTCGCAAATTCCTCAAGGGCCCCCACGGGCGCCGCGTCGGCAAGCCCCTCTGGGATGATCGAGCTGCGGGCCTTCTCCCTGTTGGCGGCGTAGCCGCTCTCCTCGTTATAGAACAGGTCGTCGTCGCCCACCTCCGCGGGGATCATGAACTCGTGGGAGAAGCTACCGCCCATCACCCCGGTGTCCGCCTCGACCGAGATGGCCTGCGTGCCGATCCGCTTGAAGAACGCCTCGTAAGCGGCCTTCATGGCCATGTAGCTGCGCACCGCGCCCGCGTCGTCTGCGTCGAAGGAATACCCATCCATCATCACGAACTCCCTGGCCCGCATCAGGCCAAAACGCGGCCTGATCTCGTTGCGGAACTTCGTGCCGATCTGGAAAAAGCACTTGGGAAGGTCCCGGTAGCTTGAGATCTCGGCCTTCACGAGCGGCGTGATCACCTCCTCGTGCGTGGGCCCCAGGACGTACTCGGGCTCGCGCGGGCCGCGCTTGCCATCGCCCGCGCTGTCGACCCTGAACATGATCTCCCGGACAGGGCCCCAGCGGGGGCCGTCCGCCCAAAACTCCGCCGGGTGGATGTGCGGCATCAATAGCTCGATCGCGCCGGAGCGCTCCATCTCCTCGCGACATATCTGGGACACCTTCTGCATTACGCGCAGGCCCATCGGCAGGAACGTGTAGAGGCCCCCGCCGAGCTTGCGGACGAGGCCGGCCCGAATGAGCAGCCGGTGCGACGCGATCTCGGCGTCAGACGGGCTTTCCTTCAGGGTGGGTATAAAATAGCGCGACCAGAATTTCATTGGAGCCATACAGCCAAGAAAGGGCCGGGGCCATTGGCAACACGCGAAAACGTTTGTTGCCAATTGATCCAGGCCGAATTGCCCTTAAGGGATCTATGACCGCTCCCCGCAAGGACCGCAAACCGTGGCCGATGAAGTGGATCGTCCTTGCGATCGTGCTCTTTATCCCCGTCTACACCTATCTGACCCTGCACTACCGCAGGCCGGGCCCGGCCTTCCGCCCCTACCAGGACATGCGGGACCGTGCCGATGTGATCCGGCTCCTTAAGGCCGGCTACCACCGAGTCGCCATTGATGCCAGCCGGCCGGCAGAGTCATCGGCGCAGCCGAGCGCTGCCACAATGCCCGCTCCGGGCGGCCTCCCCGAGGAGCTCCGAAAGACGCTGGTGGAGAGCCCCCTGTTGCCCATGGAGATCGATTCCGTTTCGGCCGCAGCCACGGCAGTCTCCGGAATCGATTACCCGATCTCACTCACCTACACCCTGCCCGACAACAAGAGGCAGCTTTCCGGGGCCCACCTCTATGAGCGCGACGGCGAGATCGTGATTGTCGCGGACTTCGAGCGCCTTGACGGCGGCCTGATGGCGCGAACGCGCGAGGGCACGGCCCTCCTGCAGGTTCCGCCCGGTTCGTTAAGACCGGGAAGCTACCGGGTCGTTCTCGTGGGCGAGAGGGGGTCCAAGCAATGGACGCTCACCGTGCGCTGAGGCCCGCCGATTCGGGGCATTATTCGCTGAAACGTCACGGAAGGCCCAAGAGAGGTCCCTTGACGTGCGGGGCGACTTCAATGAGAACGCAAATCTGCAAATGAGCACCGGAAACGGTCAGACTTCCACCGCGCAACCCGCGGCCACCCAGCCCGCTGCCGCACAGGCGACGACGATTAAGCCCACGGACCTCCGTGGCATCCTCCAGTACGTGCCCCGTTTTCAGGGGCAGATCTTCGTGATCGCGATCGACGGCTCCATAGTCGCCGACGAGAATTTCGGCAACCTGCTGGTCGACATCGCCGTGCTCCGCAGCCTTGGGATCAAAGTCGTGCTGGTCCACGGGATCAGCCACCAGTTGAAGGAGCTTTCGGCCCTCCGCGGCATACCTATTTCCAATAGCGATGGCACCGGTACCACTGACCCGGCCACGCTCGACCTGGCGATCCGCGCCTCCTCTAGGGTCGGGCACATCATATTGGAGGGTCTGACGGGAAGCTCGCTGAAAGCGGTGATCACAAACGCCGTGCGCGCGGTGCCGGTCGGCATCATCAAGGGCGTGGACCAGCAGCTCACTGGCCGGGTCGATCGCATCGACAAGGACCTGATCAACGCGCTTATCGAGCGCTCCGTCGTGCCGCTCATCTCGCCGGTGGCCTTTGGCCCGGATGGCAAGTCTCTCAGGATCAACTCCGACCTCCTCGCGGCCGAGATGGCGGAAGCGCTGCACGCCACAAAAATCATTTATCTGGCGCCCAACCAGGGCCTCGAGATCGACGGAGGAGTGACCCATGAGATCTCCGTTGATGCGCTCCGCACTCTGCTCACGGAGCATCCGGAGCAACTCGTCGAGTCGAGCCGGAGCAAAGCCACCTATGCCATCAAGGCCATAGAGAGCGGCACGCCGCGCGTCCACATCGTGGACGGCCGCGTATTCGACGGCCTATTAAACGAGATCTTCTCGAACGAAGGCGTGGGCTCGCTGGTGTACGGCAACGACTACCAGCAGATCCGCAAGGCGAGCCGCCGTGACGCGCGGCTCCTCTACAACCTGACCCGCAACGCCGTGAAACGCGAGGAGCTGATCCATCGCACCCAGCAGGCCATCGAGAAGAACATAGACCAGTTCTTCCTGTTCGAGGTCGATGAGGCCGTCATCGCCTGCGTGACGCTGATGTTCTACCCCGACCAGCCCGAAACGGCCGAGGTCGGATCGCTCTACGTGCTGCCCTTCTACCACAACCGCGGAATCGGCAAGAAGATGGTGGAGTTCGCATGCCTCCAGGCAAAGGAGCGTGGGGCCAAGCGCGTCATCGCGCTATCGACGCAGAGCTTCGGCTTTTTCAGCAACGTCTGCGGGTTTGAGGAAAGCTCTAAGGACATTCTGCCTGAGGCCCGGCTCAAGCTTTACGAGGACAACGGGCGCAACGCGCGCGTCCTGACGAAGAGCATCGCGTAACCAAATGGGATTCATGGCGTCTAAGAGGACGTACATCATCCTATATCCATGACTCATCCCATCGAAGACACTCCCTCAGCCAGGCGCGCAAGGATACTGCGGGCGGCCCTAGGGTCCGCTGCACTGGCGTCCCTTATCGCTCTCACACCCGGGTGCGTGGTAGCGGTCCGACCGCCCCCACCCCCCCCGCCGCCGCCGGTCGCCGAGGTCTACACCTCGCCCTCTGAAATCATCGTAAACCAGGAACCGCCCCCGTCCTATACCGAGGTCGTGGGCGTAGCCCCCGCCCCGGGATTCGTCTGGGTCGGCGGGTATTGGCACTGGTACGGCAGCCGCTGGGTCTGGTACCGCGGCCACTACGCCCGCCCGCCCCATGGCGGAGCCATCTGGGTCGGTCCTCGCTATGTCAATCGAGGCGGCACGCGGGTCTACATCCGCGGCTATTGGCGCTAAGAGTCGCTGAGCATGGGCGGCCCAAATAGGGCCGCCCAAGTTCAAACCCGGACCTCGACGACCGCCTGGATTTCGGCGGTGGCACCCCGCGGCAGGCCATTCACGGCGACCGCGGCCCTGGCGTGGCGGCCCGCCTCGCCAAACACCTTAACGAAGAGGTCGCTTGCGCCGTTGATCACGGCCGGGCTTTCGGCGAACCCGTCCACGGCGTTAACATAGCCGCTCACGAAGACGACCCGCGCAACCCGGTCCAGGGAGCCCAGGGCCGCCTTGATGTTGGCGAGCGTGTTGAGCGCACAGGCCTCTGCCGCCTTTGCCCCTGTCTGGACGGTCTGTTCCCGGCCCACCTGCCCGGTGTGGGTCAGCTTGCCATCCTGCATAGGGAGCGTGCCCGCGCAGTAGAGGAGATTGCCGGTCTGTACCGAGGGAACGTAGCTGCCGGCCGCGGCCGGTGGCTGGGGAAGCGAGAGGCCGAGTTCGGCCAATTTTGACTCCGGGTTGCTCATGGGGGCAACTCTCGCCCGGCGGAGCAGAAATTTCACCTAAAAACTGACATTGCACGGACCGCCGCAATCAGCCACACACTGCGCAGCCAAACGCCGACGCATGGTATCTCGCTTCTTCAAACTCGAAATCCGCGGAACAACGCCTTTTCGTGAATTCCAGGCCGGGCTGACCACCTTCGCAGCGATGGCCTACATCCTGGCGGTCAATCCCTCGATCCTCGCCAACACGGGAATGGACCGGGGTGCACTCGTGACTGTGACCGCCATTACGGCGGCCGTGGCCACGACGCTCATGGCCCTTTTCACCAACTATCCCATCGCGATGGCCCCGGGGATGGGAATCAACGCCTTCTTCACGTTCACGATCTGCCTGGCCAAGGGCGTTCCGTGGAGCGAAGCGCTCGGGATGGTCTTCGTGAACGGCGTGATCTTTCTCTCCCTCTCCGTCACCGGGGTCCGCGAAAAGATCATCGCCTCGATTCCCCTGGGCCTGAAGATCGCCGTGACCTGCGGCGTGGGGCTCTTCATCGCGTTCATCGGCCTAAAGAACGGGGGGGTGATCGCAGGCAACGCGGCCACCTTCGTGGGTCCGGGTGACTTCACCGCGGGGCCCGCCAAGCTGTGCCTGGCCGGGATCGTCCTGACGGCGCTCCTGGTGGCGCGAAAGGTGCCCGGCTCGATTGTCCTGGGCATACTGGCCATCACCATCGTCGGGCTCTTCACCGCAAACGGGGCCGGCGGGCGGGTGACGGACCTGGGCGGTGGCATCTTCTCGCTCCCTCATTCCGCGTCGCCGGTCTTCCTGAAGCTCTCCTTCGAATTCCTGACAAGCTGGACAAAGTTCCAGACGGCCCTGCCGCTCATCTTCACGCTCCTGTTGGTCGACATGTTCGACAACATCGGAACCCTGATCGGCGTGAGCAAGCGGGCCGGCCTCCTGAACGCAGACGGCGTCCTCCCGAAGGCCGGCCGCGCGCTCCTCGCCGACTCGATCGCCACCATCCTTTCGGCCCTTTGCGGCACCTCGACGGTGGTCAGCTACATCGAATCTGCATCGGGCGTCGAGGCGGGCGGACGGACCGGGCTGACCGCCCTGTGGGTCGCCTTCTTCATGCTGGGGGCGCTCTTCCTGACGCCGCTCATTCTGGCCATTCCTGCGTGCGCGACCGCGCCCGCGCTCGTCATCGTCGGCATATTCATGATGCAATCCGTCGTCGAGATCGACATGAACGACTTTGAGACCGCCGCGCCCGCGGTGCTCACCATCTTCGCGATACCGCTCACCTTCAGCATCGCCCAGGGCATCGGGATCGGGCTCATCTGCTCGGTCCTGCTGAGCGTGGGCCTCGGCAAGGCGCGCCAGGTGCCGCCCATCGGCTACGCCGTGGCAACCATGTTCTTCCTCTCGTTTTTCAAGATCTGGCCCTTCCGCTAAGGGGCCAAGACTTTCACCATGTCACGGACAACGGCCAGGCTTGTCTTCCTCGTGACAGCCGTATTCTTCGTGGCGTTTTTCATCTGGCCGATCGTGCAGATCCTTAAGGGGGGCTTCATCGACGCGGACGGGCGCCTCACGTTCGCCTTCCTTAGGACCCTCCTCTCGGACCCCACCTACCTCGGGGCGCTCCGCAACAGCTTCCTGCTCGCCTGCGCCGGCACGAGCCTCGCCCTATTGATTGCGCTGCCGCTGGCGTTCATTTCCGATCGTTTCATCTTTCCGCTGAAGGGGCTATTGAACTCGGTCGTGCTGATCCCGATGATCCTGCCGCCCTTCGTGGGCGCGATCGGCATCAAGCAGATCTTCGGACAGTACGGGGCCTTCAACGCACTCATCATCGGCCTCGGCCTAGAGCCCCGGGGGTGGACGCACGACTGGTTTGCGACGAACCAGTTCTGGGGAATCGCAGTCGTTGAGGCCCTCTCCCTCTACCCCATCATCTACCTGAACGCGGTCGCGGCCCTCGCCAACATTGACCCGGCCATGGAGGAGGCCGCGCAGAACCTCGGGTGCACGGGGTTTCGCCGCTTCCGCAAGATCACGCTTCCGCTCATTCACTCGGGGCTCTTCGCAGGCGGCACGCTGGTTTTCATCTGGATTTTCACCGAACTCGGCACGCCCCTGGTGTTCGACTACGCGCAGGTGACGAGCGTGCAGATCTTCTATGGCCTGAAGGACATCGGGGGCAACCCGTTCCCCTACACGCTGGTGGCCGTGATGCTCGTCAGCTCGATCGCGATCTACGCCATCGGCAAGGGCGTCTTCGGCCGGGCCAACTATGCCATGATGGCCAAGGCGACGACGTCGGGGGGAGCGCGCAAGCTGCCCCTGGGCCAGGCGCTCCTCTGCACGCTGATTTTTTGCTCGGTGTCGTTCTTCGCGATCCTGCCGCACCTGGGCGTGGTCCTGATCGCATCCTCCAGGGACTGGTACGCCACCATCCTGCCCCACGGGTTCACGCTCGACAACTACAAGGCCGCGCTCGGCCACGAACTCACGGTTCCTGCTATCGCCAACAGCCTTAAGTTCGCGAGCATCTCCACCCTTGTCGACGTGTTCCTCGGCGTTGCGATCGCGTATGTCGTCGTCAGGACGAAGCTCGTCGGTCGCAACGTGCTCGACTTCCTCTCCATGCTCCCGCTCGCCGTACCCGGGATTGTGCTCGCATTCGGCTACCTAGCGATGTCCCAGGAGGGCCGTTTCTTCAGCTTCATCAACCCCGTCCGCAATCCCACGGTTCTGCTCATCATAGCGTACTCGATCCGGAGGCTGCCGTACGTGGTGCGCTCGGCCGCGGCGGGCTTCCAGCAAACAAGCGTCACCCTGGAAGAGGCCGCCGAGAACCTCGGCTGCCCCCCGTTCAAGGCCATGGTCAAGGTAACGCTTCCCCTGATCGCGGCGAACCTGATGGCGGGAGGGCTGCTTGCGTTTGCCTTCGCGATGCTCGAGGTAAGCGACTCGATCATCCTCGCCCAGAAGATGGTCTATTTCCCGATAACGAAGGCCATCCTCGAGCTCTTCCAACTGCTTGGCGACGGCAAGTTCCTCGCCTGCGCCTTGGGGGTATGGGCGATGGTCTTCCTTGGGACCATGGTCGCAGGGATAAGCCTGCTGCTGGGCAAGCGCCTGGGCGCGATCTTCAGGGTCTAAGCCCCTGCACGTCCGCCCCTCACGGATGATCCTTCTCCTTGTCGTCTCGCTCATCTGGGCGTTCTCCTTCGGACTGATAAAGGGGCTCTCCGGTCTCGATTCAACGGCGGTCGCCGTCCTTCGGATCGCGATATCGCTTTTGGTCTTCGCGCCGTTCTTCAGACGACGCGGGATCCCCGGCGCCCAGATGCTCAGGCTCGCGGGGATTGGGGCGGTGCAATTCGGTGCGGTCTATGTGCTCTACCTGCGCTCCTACGCCCACCTGCATGCCTACCAGGTGGCCCTGTTCACGATCACCACGCCCCTGTTTGTCGCTTTGCTCGACGCGGTCGCCGAGCGCCGGTTCAAGGCGCGCTACCTTACTGCGGCCGCGCTCTCGGTGGCGGGTGCCGGCATCGTCCTCTGGAGGGCCATCGGCGACTCGGGCCTCATGTCCGGGTTCGTCCTCGTCCAGCTCTCAAACGTCTGCTTTGCGGCAGGCCAGGTCGCTTGGCGGCGCGAGCGTCCGCGGCTTCCGGCCGGCTCGGGCGATGCATCCGTGTTCGCGCTGCTCTACGCCGGCGCGCTCGCCCTCACGCTCGGCGTCTCGGCCTTCGCCACAAACTGGCACACATTTGCGGCCAGTCCCGCGCAGTGGGCAAGCATCGCCTATCTGGGCTCCGTCGCCTCGGGGCTCGGGTTCTTCCTGTGGAATGTCGGTGCGACCCGCGTGAACGCGGGCACGCTGGCGGCGTTCAACAACGTGAAGATCCCTCTGGGGATTGCGTGCTCCCTCCTGGTTTTCGGGGAGTCGGCCAATGTCGTCAGGCTCCTCTCGGGCGGTGTCCTGATGGCGTTGGGCGTCTGGTCGGCAGGCGCGACTCGGGTAGAGCCCGCGACCGCAGGGCGCGCCGCCTCTGAGCGCTAGCCCCGATCGGGGGACCCAAGCCTCCCGAAGGCCGGGATTTTTAGGAGTTTTCGAGGTTCTATCGAGTCCTGGCCCCTAGAAGTGGCAGGTCCCTTTGGGCCATCCTTTGGCGTGTCCCCAACCCTGACCCCGCTCTCCCGCATCCGGATGCTCCCTAAGCTTGTTTGCGCCCTTATGGCCCTAGCGGGCCCAGCCTCATCCCTCCTGGGCGCCGTGGCCGTGGGGACCAACCATCCCTCCACCGGGGCCTACTCGCCGGTGGGCGCCTCCACTTGGGGCACCGCGACCTGGGGCCTCGGCTCGACGTTCACGGCGGGACCGGGCAGCACGCTCCAGGTCGGCGTATACTCCGCCAATGCCGCCAGTGTGGTCCTTGAGATCTACCTGCAGGACACCGGGGCCGACGCGGCCTACGACTACGCCATGGTAAAGGGAGCCGACAACATCTGGCGGGCCGCAGTGGCCAACGCCCCGGCCTACACGCTCTACGCGTTCCGCGCCTGGGGGCCAAACTGGCCGTTCACGAGTTCCTGGTCCCGGGGCAATTCCAGCGCTGGCTTCGTCTCCGACTGCGATACTTCAGGGAACCGGTTCAACCCCAACAAGGTCCTGTTCGACCCTTACACTAGGGAGCTCTCCCACAATACATCCTCCCCGGCCATGCTCGCCGCCGGGGACAGTTACGCGATGTACACGAGCGGGGGAGCAAACGTGTCCTCCACCCAGACCTACAAGGGCCCCCTCTCGGGCGGCGTGTCGATCGACTGCCGCAACGTGGACACCGGGCACTGGGCGCCCAAAGCCGTGGCCTTCGAAGACGCGACGTCCACGGGAGCGAAGCCGGGGTTAGCCCAGAAGGACGCGATCATCTACGAGACCCACCTAAAGGGACTCACGGCCCACCCCTCGAGCGTGAACCTGACGACCCTCCTGAGCGCCTACTCAGGCTTTCAGGACGCGGCAAACGTGCCGGACAACCTCAGGGGGACCTACGCGGGAGCCGCCTTCATGGCCGGCTACCTCAAGGACCTGGGTTTCAACACCGTCGAATTCCTGCCGGTCCACGAGACGGACAACGCGACCGACCCCACCAACGCCCCGACGTCGAGCGGCGGGGGATACTGGGCCTATTACACGTATGGGTTCTTCGCACCGGACCGCCGATACTCAAGCAACCCGTCCCTGGGAGGTCCCACCGCCGAGTTCAAGGCCATGGTGGCCGCATTCCACAAGGCCGGGATCGAGGTGTACCTGGACGTCGTCTACAACCACTCGGGGGAAGGCGGCGTCTGGGACACGAGCACCGCCGACCAGGCGGAGATTACGTTCCTCAGGGGCTTGGACAACGCCTCCTACTACACCCTCGTCTCGGGAAGCGCCCAGTTCTACTGGGTCAGCACCGGCGTCGGGACGAACATCAATGGCGGCTCGGCGCCGGTCCAGCGCCTGGTGACCGATTCGCTTGCGTACTGGAGCACGGCCATGGGCGTTGACGGGTTTAGGTTCGACGAGGCCGTCGAACTGGGGCGCAACGGGTCCGCAGGATTCTCCAGCACTTCGCCGCTCCTAATGTCCATCGCTTCACTCGCCCATTCCAGCGGGTTTAAGATCATCGCCGAGCCTTGGGACGGCAACGATGGCGGCGAGATCGGGAACTTCCCCGCGGGATGGGCCTGCTGGAACGGCAACTACCGCGACTCGGTGAGGCTCTACATGACGGGAAACGTCACCGGCTACGTGAACAGCGCAGGCGACCTGGGCTACGCCGATGCGTTCAGCGGGGATCCCACCAAGATGACCGCGGAAGGCGGGCCCCAAATGTCCGTGAACATGCTGGTCTGCCATGACGGATTCAACATGACCGACCTGGTCAGCTACGGGACCCCGCCGTCGAGCACAAGCCTCCTGTGGCCCTTTGGTCCCGAGCAGGACGGTGGCGCCGACAACAGCTCGTCCTGGGGCGGCAACCCGACGCTCCGACGCCAAGCCATCAGGGATTTCTGGACCTACCAGGTTCTCAGCCGCGGCCTACCGATGATGGTCTGGGGGGATGAGTTCGGCCGTACGGTCAATGGGAACAACAACTCCTACAACATCGACTCGGTGGCCACCTGGAACAACTACAACATGATTGCCACCAATAGCCCGGACACGGTCCCCACGGGGGACACAACGGGCGGAACCATGGGCTACGACAACGACCTTGGTACGTTCTCGGGGTCCCTAAACGGGAATTTCGCGTTCCTGCAGTACCTGCTCCACCTCAGGGCCTCCCATCCTGCCTTCCGCCAGGGCGATTTCTCCGAGTCCATCACCTTCTCCAACTCCGATGGTTCGAGCGGATTCAGCCAGACAACGACGCCCTCAATGCAGATCTACGTGCATGGTAGCCAGGTCGGGGACGATGACTTCCTGGTCTTAAGCAACATGGCAACCGCCCCAGTCACGTACAGCCTGCCGGCCGCACCCGCCGGCACCCACTGGGTCAGGCTGATCGACACGAGCAGCGCCTCCGAGTCGGCCGCCAATTCCTGGGCTGAAACCGCAGCCGCCACGGTGAATGGCACGTTGGCGGTGGCAGGCCAGTCGATCACGGTATTGGAGGCCGTGAACCCGACGCCGACGATTTCCTCTCAACCGGGGGCCGTCACCATCACAGCGGGTCAGAGCGCCAGCTTCACGGTCACGGTGTCAGGGACCACCTCCGTGACCTATGAGTGGCAGGCGCTGCCCCAGGGCTCCGCCACCTGGACAAACCTCTCCGACGGCAGCGGGCTCAGCGGGACGGCGACCGGGACCCTATCCTTAGCCAGCGTCTCGGCCGACCTCTCCGGCGAGCAATTCCGCGTGGTGGTCACCAATGCGTACGGCTCGGCCACAAGCAGCGCCGCGACCCTGTACGTCAACTCGACCTCTTCGAGCGTGCGGCTCATCAACATCTCCGCACGCGCGCAGGTGGGCACCGGCACCAACATCCTCATTCCTGGCTTCGCGATCAGCGGCAATGGAACCGAGACCCTCCTGATCCGCGCAGACGGGCCGAGCCTGGCCACCTTGTTCAGCGTCCCGGGAGTCCTTGCCCAGCCGAGCCTAAGCGTGTTCAACAGCTCGGGCGTCTCGGTCGCGTCAAACACGGGCTGGGGCACAAACCCCAACGCGGCCCAGATACAGGGCATTGCTGCATCGGTGGGCGCCTTCGCCTTTTCCTCGAACAGCAGCGACTGCGCGCTCCTCGTGAGCCTGCCCGCCGGCGCCTACACGGTCCAGATTTCAGGGGTCAACAACACCTCCGGGGTCGCCCTGGCCGAGGTTTACGAGGTCGCGTCGAGTGGCACCCGTTTGGTCAACATCTCCACTCGGACCCAGGTGGGCACCGGCAGCAACATCATCATCGTTGGCTTCGTCATCTCTGGAAGCGGCACCGAGCAGCTCCTTGTGCGCGGCGACGGACCCGCGCTGACGCAGTTTAGTGTCCCCGGCGCCCTAGCCCAGCCGAGCTTAAGCGTGTTCGACAGCTCGGGCGTCTCGGTCGCATCGAACACGGGCTGGGGCACCAACTCCAACGCCGCTCAGATCCCGGCCATTGCCTTTTCCGTGGGCGCCTTTCCCCTAGCCCAGGGGAGCGCAGACTCCGCCGAGGTGGTTAACCTCCAAGCGGGCGCCTACACGATGCAGGTCTCGGGCGCCGGGAGTACGACGGGCGTGGCTCTGGCAGAGGCCTACGAGGTCCCCTGACCGGAAGCCCGGTCAGTTGAAGTCAAAGCCCCAGGTCCGCTTGCCATAGCCGTAGGTGACAGGCTTCACCGACTTCAGGGATGCCAAGGCGCCGTCGAGCGGGACGGAGCCGTACCTTGACTCGAAGTCCGCGACCCGTCGGTCGTAGTCGTCCAGGAGGCGCGCCTTCAACCCGGGCTGCACGAAGGAGTGCAAGAGCGAGTCCCGGCCCATCGCTACGATCTCGCCCCAGGAGAGATGGAAGAGCGTGACGGCGGTGTAATACTCATCGGTCATGTTTGAGTCCCACATGCCCCTGTCGTCGGTGTTCAGGCAGACGGGGACCCCGGTTCGAAGGTACTCGGGAAACGGGTGCCTCGAGAGGTCGGGCACGTAGCCGAGAAGCTTGTTGGAAATGAGGTTCACCTCAATAAGCACCCGTCGGGTCTGCTGCAGGAGCAGGAGCGTCTCAGGGTCCTTCAGGAGGTTCACCCCGTGCCCAATCCTCGAAGCACCCAGGAGCAGCGTATCGTGGATATGCCGGTCCGGCCCGTCCATCTCGCCGGCGTGAATCGAGAGCGCGAGCGTCGGGTACTCGGAGCGCAGCTTGCGGAAGGTGTCCAGGAACCGGGAGGGATATCCGTATCCGTTTTCCTCGATGCCCGCCATGTTGAGCCCGACCCAGAGATCGCGGTGGGCGTCGACAAACCGGTAGCCCTGCTCGAGACGATGCTCGGCGTCGGGGGTGAACCGCAGGATCGTGCGCTGGAACCTTACTGTGACCCCCGTCGCCAGCGCGTCCGGCCTGGAAAGCCGCTCCTTGACGAAGGCGACGGCCGTTTCGTCGGGAATCGTCCTCCCGTCATTGTCGACCATGCCCTCAACGAGGAACTGGGTCTCCAGGTAAGCCACATGCTCGGCTCCAAAGGCCTTCATGTTCTCGACCAGGAGCTCGGCGACCACGGGCAGGCACCCCTCGAGCTGCCCGAGCCGTGGCCAGATGTGGCTGAAAAACTCGATCCTGCCGTCCCCCGTCCCGTCCAACCGCATGCTGGAGCACCAAAGGGCCCTCTCATCGGGCGTCAATTCGGCAAGCGGCACGTACTCCGCCCTCACCTTCTCTGGGAGCATCTCGTAGGTCTTCCGGCGGATCGTCCGGAAGCGCACCGCCGGGTCGACGGCGTCCGCGCTCCCCGCAAAGCGCACGCGGGCATAGAAGCTCTCCCCGCCGCTCCTCTTGGGATCGGTGCAGACATCGTAAACCCACTCCGACCGGTTGGCACCTCCGGAATGGTTGTGCAGGTCGCCGCCCTTGGGCAGGTCGTAGAGAAAAGCATAGAGCTCGGCGGGCGTTGCCCGCGCCACGATCTCGTCGAAACGCGGCCCAAAGGTGACCGCAGCCGCCGGGGGACAAGGGGGCTCAGCAAATGCTGGGAGCCCAAAGGAGGTCGCGAATGCCGTCGCCCAGAGGAGGGCCAGTTTTCTAGCGAACATGCTCAAGAAAAGCGACGCGTCCGGGGCATCGCAAGCCCTCTTGGAGCGGCCTAGACGACCTCGAGATCGGCCCGGGCTGCCGCAACAAGACGCGCGATCCCGGCGGTGACGATCTCCTCGCTGGGGGCCTCGACCAGCATGCGCAGCTTGGGTTCCGTGCCCGAATACCGCACCAGGACGCGACCCGATAAACCGAGCTCCTTTTCAAGGCTGCGGACCGCCTCGGGCAGGGCCGAGAGGGATTCGAGAGGCACTTTCCGGCGGACCACGACTGCCTTTGACCCCTGAGGGAATTTCCTGAGGGCCCTACGCAGGTCGGAGAGCGGCCGGCCTGTCTCCTGCATCATGCGGACGACCATGAGCGCCGCCACCAGGCCGTCACCGGTCGCTCCGTAGTCGAAATTCAGGATGTGCCCCGAGGACTCGCCCCCGAGCGTCGCACCCGTGGCGCGCATCATCTGCGCGACATAGCGGTCGCCGACAGCCGATCGAACGACCCGGCCGCCGGCCGCTTCCACGGCCCTGTCGACACCCAGGTTGCTCTGCACCGTCACCACAAGGGTCCGATTGGGCAGGCACCCGCGGGCAAGGGCATGGACTGCAAGGGGCGTAAGGATCTCGTCCCCGTCGAGGACCTGGCCGGTCTCGTCGCACAGCACGCAGCGGTCGCCGTCCCCATCATGCGCAATACCCAGGCGGGCGCCGCTTGAAAGGACAAGCCTGGCCATTGCGCCAGGGTGCTCACTTCCGACTCCCGCGTTGATGTTGAGCCCGTCGGGTCGATCTCCGATGCAGGAAAGCTCGGCGCCGAGCGCGCGGAACACGGCCGGGCTCGTGACGGAGGTGGCGCCGTTGGCGGTGTCCATGGCCACCTTCCAGCCCTTGAGGGAACCGGCGGGAAGAATGCGGGTGGCCGCCTCGATGTACGAGGTCCTTACGCACGAGCCGGGCTCCTCGTCCCGGACCCCGAGGTTTGCGCCCGTATCCCCCTCCTGCGTGAGGAGTGCCTCAATGGCTGCCTCGTCCTCATCGGAAAGCTTCGCCCCGTCAGGGGCGAAAAACTTGATGCCATTGTCGGAGGACGGATTATGCGATGCCGTGACCGCGCACCCGAGCGCCGCACCCTCCTGAAGCGTCGCCCGTGAAATTGCGGGGGTCGGCACCACACCCAAGGACACCGCGCCGTAGCCGCACTTGGCCACCCCGGCCCCAAACGCACGCATGAGCGGCTCCCCGGAGGCCCGCGTGTCGCGGCCAATGAGAATCCGGCCCGTGGCGGCCCGCCGGGACTTGAGCCAGAGCGCGACGGCCACCCCAAGGCCCTCGAAAAACGACTCGTTGACCGTGGGGCCGCCGTAGGGTCCGCGAATGCCATCCGTGCCAAAGTAGAGTCGTTGCATGCGATGAGGGTTAGGCTGCAAAAAAGTCCCGGGTGTCGGCAATCTTGCGCTTCACGGCACCCCCAAGAAGAAGGTCCCTCGCCTCGCCTATCGCCGCCCGGACGTTGGGCCGGGCCCCCGCCACCCACAGGGCGGCGGCGCTATTTAGGGCGATCGTGTCCGCCAGGCCCCTGGGGCCGCGCCCCTCGGCAAGCTCGGTGGCAATCGCCAGGTTCACGGCGACGTCGCCCCCGACGATGTCCGAGAAGGGGGACTCGGTAAGGCCAAAGGACTCGGGCACCCATTCCTCGCGCACCGCCCTCAGGCGTCCTACACCCCTGACAATATTCCGGGTGGCCGAGGTCAGCTCGTCGATCCCGCGGCCCGGAGCGATGACGCCGTGCACCGTGAGCCCTGATCCGGTCCCGAGCGCCTCGAGGGCATCCGCCATCTTCTCGACCAAAGCGGGCGAGGCCGTACCAATGATCACGTGCTCCGGCCGGCCCGGGTTAAGCAGCGGCCCGAGAAAATTGAAGAGCGTGCGCTCACCGCGGGCGGCAAGCGCCTTGCGCACCGGACCAATCCGCTTGAACGCCGGATGCCAGGACGGGGCGAAGAAGAAGACGTAGCCGAGCTTCTCGATTGAGGCGCGCAGCTTCTCCGGCGGTGCGTCCAGGACAACGCCCAGGGCAGCGAAGAGGTCCGCGCTCCCGCACTTCGAGGTGACACCCCGGTTCCCGTGCTTCATTACCGGCACCCCCGCGCAGGCAACGACCAAGGTCACCATGCTCGACACGTTGAATCCTCCGGCGTGGTCGCCGCCGGTTCCGACAACGTCGATCGATTTGGGAGACCAATGCGCCATGCCTGGATCTACGGCGAGCGTACGGAAGAATTCCGCGAAGGACGCCACCTCGGAGGAGGTCTCCCCCTTCTTCGTCAGGGCCGAGAGGAAATCCGCTTTGACGGCGTCGGAGGCCTCGTCGGACGCCAGCGCCGCCGCCGCGCCGCGCGCCTGGCTGGCCGTCAGGTCGCGGCCGAGCACCAGCACGCTCGTGAGGGAGGGTAAGTGTTCCATCCTAGTAACCGTTTGCGGCCAGGGCGCAGACAGCCGCCGAGGCCGCGAAGCAGTAGAATCCAAAATAGTGCCATCGGCCCTTCTCAAGCCATCCCGAAAGCCACTTCAGGGCGCCCAGTCCCGCCGCGAAGCTGCAGAGCATCCCTATGATCCCAGGCAGGGTCAGGGTACCGAGGTGAAGGCTGCCCCCGGCTGAGGCGTGGGCGTGCGCAAGCCTCATCAACTCCCTGAGGATCACCGGAGGAGTCAGCACGACCGCCAGGGCAAAGCTGAACTCCTCGGACGCTCGCCTGGAAATCCCGAGGAGCATCCCTGCCGAGATGGTCGCGCCGGAACGGGACAGGCCGCGAAAGGGAAGGCACACGCCCTGCACGACGCCGATCCAGGTCGCGGCCGCCACCGGCAACGCACGCCCGTCGACACCGGGCGACGCGGCCTCGGGGCCCTGGGAGCGTGCGCGAAGCCCTGCGACGACAATCAGTACCCCAACGGCCGCCAAGGATGCCGCGATCAGGTAGAGGTTGGAGAACAAGTCCTCCACCTCGGCCCCGGTGCGGCCATGAAACACGATTTTCTTGATCAGATAGTTGAGGCCCGCGAAGACGACGCCCGTAGCGACCGTCGCCACGAGCACCCGCATGACGGCATGGGTGAACGCGGCGGCGCTCGAAAAATACGTCCGCCTCCAGGCGTCCCAAAAATAGGCGACGACGGCGAACATCGTCCCCGTGTGGAGCATGATGAGCAAAAACGTCATTTCCGGGCTGGAGGGGTCCAGTTTCATGAGCCTCTCTGCAGCAATGACATGGGCTGAGCTGGAGACCGGCAGCAGCTCGGCCGCGCCCTGTACGGCGCCCAGGACGAGGATTTGGAAAAGCGTTGGTGACATGAGCTTACTCCTTGGTACGCGACCCTGACCCGGGTACAAGTCTTGTGTGCAACTGAGTGTGCGCTTGACGGGAGGGCGCCGTGGCCTTTAAACGGTCAACCTTTAACCCTCTTCCAAATGGCAAATCCGAAACGTAAGCAGTCCAAGCGCCGTAGCGCAAACCGTCGTGCAGCCAACGCTTTCATAGCGCCCGAGTTCGCTCGTGACCCCTCAGACGGCAGCCTCGTTCGGGCTCACCGGGTTAATCCCAAGACGGGGACCTACAGAGGCCGCCAGGTCCTCAACGTAGAGGTCTAAGCACTTCCGTCCTGAAAAGGCGGTAAGAACGACGGTCATGGCCTCCGGAACACCTGGTCGGATCGCGGTCGACGCGATGGGAGGAGACTTGGGCCCTAGTGAGGTCGTCGCGGCTGTGAAGCTCGCCCTCACTCAGAGCCCGAATCTGAATTCCATTACCTTGGTCGGTGACGAGGCGGTCCTTAAGCCGATCGTGGCCCATTACGGGCTCGGTCGCAGCGAGCGGATCTCGATCCACCACGCGTCGGAGGTCATCACGATGGATGACAAGCCGCTTCTCGCCCTCAAGAAGAAGAAGGATTCCTCAATGGTGCGGGCCATCGAGCTCGTGAAGTCCGGGGAAGCAAAAGTCGTCGTGAGCTGCGGGAACACGGGCGCCTTGATGGCGTGCGGCACGCTCCGGCTGCGCACGATGGACGGAATCGCGAGGCCAGCCCTCGCGGCAGTCGTTCCAAGGGAAGGGGGCCATTTCGTGCTGATTGACGCAGGGGCCAATCCCGAGGCGAAGGCCGAGCACCTCGTTCACAACGCGATTCTCGGGACCCACTACTGCCGGGTGATGCTTGGCATCGAGAACCCCCGCGTCGGCCTGATGTCGATCGGCACCGAGGACGGAAAGGGCAATTCGCTGATTACCGAGACGAACGACCTGCTCAAGCGCATCGATGGCATCATCAACTACTCCGGACCCATAGAGGGGTTCCAGGTTTTCGCGGAGCATGTCGACGTGGTCGTCTGCGACGGATTTGTAGGCAATATCATGCTCAAGAGCTGGGAATCCCTTGAGAAGTTCATCCGCAGCATGCTGCGCGAGGAGCTTGGCGCCAATGCGATGCGCCGGACGGGGGCCCTGCTTTCGAAGGGCGCATTCGCGGCAATGAAGGACCGGATTAACCCTGAGCGCTACGGCGGGGCGCCGCTCCTCGGCCTACGCGGCAACATTCTGAAGGCCCACGGCTCATCCAACCGCAATGCGATCAAGAGCGCGATCCGGGCTGCGGGAGAAATCATCAAGGCGGACATGAACCAACGGATAGAGGCGGACATTGCTCGCGCGAACGACCTGCTCATCGCACTCCCCTCTTAAAAATCCAGGAATGTCCACCCGATCGACCGTCATACTAGGCACAGGCTCGTACGCTCCAGATAGAATCCTCACCAACGAGGACCTTTCCAAGATAGTGGACACCTCTGACGAGTGGATCCGCGCCCGGAGCGGCATCCGCGAGCGGCGGATCGCAGCGCCCGATGAGGCGACCTCCGACCTCGCGATTCGGGCAGCGCAGCGGGCCCTCGAGGACTCGGGGATCGCGGCATCGGAGATCGACCTGGTCGTGGTGGCCACCGTGACGCCGGACTACCCGATGCCGTCCACCGCCTGCATCGTGCAGCACAAGCTTGGCGTACCCACTTCCGCAGCGTGCTTCGACGTGAACGCTGCGTGCTCGGGGTTCATCTACGCCATGGACACGGCCTGCGCGATGCTCAGCTCGGGTCGCTACACCAAGGCGCTCGTGATCGGCGCCGAGAAGCTCTCCTCGATCGTAGACTGGCAGGACCGCGGGACCTGCATGCTTTTTGGGGACGGCGCCGGAGCCGTCGTGGTGGGTTTAAGCGACACGCCTGGGATCGGCATGATCGGGACGAAACTCGGGGCCTTGGGTGAGGACACCGACCTCCTCTATATCCCCGGAGGCGGCAGCCGGCTTCCAAGTTCAGCCGAGTCGATAGCCCGGGGCGACCAATTCATAAAGATGAAGGGCAAGGAAGTCTTCAAGCTGGCCGTCAGGATCATGGAGGAGGCCGCGCGAGATATATTGGAACAACACGGCCTCTCCGCGCATCAGATTGACCTAGTGATCCCCCATCAGGCCAACCTGCGAATCATAGACGCCATTGCCCAGTACCTTGAGCTGCCCGTAGAGCGGTTCTTCGTGAATGTGGACCGCTACGGAAACACGTCCGCGGCCTCGATTCCCATCGCCTTGGATGAGGCCCGCCGGAGCGCGCGCATCAAGCAGGGCGACCTGACGCTCCTCGTGGCTTTCGGGGCAGGCTTGACCTACGGTAGCGCCCTGATTCGCTGGTGATTTCCGCCCTCATGCCGAACATTTTTTCTCGCCGCTCCCTACTCCCCATTTGGATTGCGGCGGCCATTGCGCTTTGCGCCACCCCGAGGCTTGCCGCCGACCTAACCTGGACCCCGTCCACGGGTTGGCAGCTTGAGGGAGGGGCGCTTTCGGGTCTGGCAGGCCCGCAGGGAAAGGCCGCCCTGGACCTGATGAACAAGGCCAGAAAGTACGAGCAGGAGGACAGCCGCCACGCCGCGATCAAGGCTTACGAGAAGGTGGCGAGCAAGTACCAGAGCTCGGTCTATGCCCCGGAGGCCCTCTTTCGGGCCGGCAAGCTCCTGGTTGAGCGAAAACAGTACTACTACGCCTTCAAGGACTTCCAGGAAATGCTGCGGCGCTACCCCAACACGAAGCGCTTCAACGACGCGATTGGCGAACTCTACAAGACGGCGGCCCTCCTCCTCGACGGCGCCCACAACAGGCTCTGGGGCATCATCCCCGAGTTCTCGAACCGCACCCGGGCCATTGAGTACATGGAGGTCATCGTTCTCGACGCCCCCTACAGCGACTACGCACCCCTGGCCCTTATGGAAGCGGCGCGGGGCTACCAGTTCAACAAGGACACCGAGGAGGCCATCGACTCGCTCGACCGCCTGGTGAACACGTATCCCCAGAGCGTGCTGGCACCCGTGGCCTACCTGAAGCTGGGCGACCTCCACGCGTCACTCACCGAGGGCCCGAAGTACGACCAGGCCTCCACCAAGGTGGCCATGACCTACTACGAGGACTTTATGATCCTCTACCCGGGGGACGCCAACCTGGCCGTGGCCGCCACGGGCGTCGACAAGATGAAGACAATCCTTGCGAACAGCAAAATCTACATCGGGGATTATTATTTCTATAAGCGGTACAACTTCGTGGCTGCCAAGGTATTCTATAACGAAGCCATCACGGCATATCCTGACTCAGGCCCCGCCAAGCTCGCCAAGAAGCGGCTTTCGGACCTTGAGGCCAAGGTGTCAAAGCAGACCATAAGGCCCGCAACCGCCCCCAAGAAGCGGTTCTGGCTGTTCTGAGCTCCAGAGGGCGGTTTCCAATGACGCGCATATGGGGCATGCTCCTTGTATCCGCGTTCCTGGCCCAGGGTTGCGCGCACTACAGGCTGGGCTCGGGCCCGGCGCCCAGCTTCTCGACGCTCTATGTCGAGGCCGCGAAGAACAAGACGACGCTCGCCCAGTCGCAGGTGCTCGTCAGCACCATGGTGCGCGAAGCCTTCATCAAGGACGGCAGGGTCACGGTGGTCGACAGCGCCTCGGAAGCGGACGCCACGCTCCAGGTCACGCTCGTGAAGTACCGGCGCGACAATGCCGCCAACCGCGAAGATGACAACGGCCTGGCTCGAGAGTTCACGCTGCGCCTGACGGCCAGCCTAAGCCTGCGGGACAACCGGTCGGGCCGGATGCTCTTTGACGGAAGGACTGTGGAGGTGCAGCGTGAGGCTTTCACCGACAACGGCCTTGGCTCGGTGCCTTTCGGGACCAGCAACGACCAACTCCAGTCGGAATACAACACGCTCCCCCTCCTCTCCGACCAGCTCAGCGCGAAAGTCATCCATACCGTCCTCGACGTGTGGTGACCCGCACCGGCTCCGATGAATGACCCTATTTTAGCTCCGTCGCTCCTGGCCGCCGACCATGCCGCCCTGGGCGAGGGTGCCGCCAGCGTGGCCGCGCTCGGGATCAAATGGCTGCACATGGACATCATGGATGGGCACTTCGTGCCCAACCTCTCCTTCGGCCCGGAAACCCTCGCAGCCCTGCGGCGGCGCGACTGCACCCTATTCTTCGACACCCACCTGATGCTGTCCGAGCCTCACCGTTACGTGGGTGCGTTTGCCAAGGCCGGCGCGAGCCGGATCACAATCCACATCGAACCCCCCATCAACCACGTGGCGACGTTTGCCGCCATCAGGGGACACGGCTGCAAGGTCGGCCTGGCGCTCAATCCCGGGACCCCCGTGGAGTCCGTGGAACCCTTCCTCGAAGAGGTAGACCTTGTTCTCGTGATGACCGTGCAACCGGGTTTTGGCGGCCAGTCCTTCCGCGAGGACACCCTGCCCAAGATCTCTCAAGTGGACGCTTGGCGGCGCGACCGCAGGCTCGACCTCCGGATCGAGGTGGACGGCGGAATCGACCTGACCACGGCCTCTCTTTGCCGGTCCCGAGGAGCTGATACCTTCGTCGCCGGAACCTCCTTCTTCAAGGCGCCGGACAAGGCTGCCTTCGCGGCGGATTTCGCCGCCCTTTAGGCCCGCGTTGCCCCCTGAGGGGCCCCTACTGCCCTCCCCTTGCGATGCGCTCGGCGCACGCATAATTCCTTCTGAAGGCGTCATCCAGGTCCCTCGACAGCCTGATGGAGTCGACCAGGTTCTTGGAGACCAGCGCCTTCTTTATGGGCCCGAGCGCCTGGTCGTAGTCCACGGCCGAAAGGTCCTGAAGCACGGCCAAGGCCCGTGAGCGGGCGGGCTCTGGGGCCGCGATGATCGCTCGCCATGCGGCTGCCAGTTCCGGGTGGGTGTCCTCTGTCGTTATCCGGATAACGACGGCGAGTTCCTGGAACAGCTGGCCGGTCCAGTCGTTCTCGTGAACGAGGACCTTTTTCTGCAAATAGGGATTGGTGTCGGGGTCGCTCATGAACGAGCGAAAGTCCGCCCTCGAGTAGAAGTCCCTGCGCACCGGCAACCGTCTGAGTGCGAAATGCTGGGGGCCTCCCGGAGTGCCCGCCCGGAAATTCCAGAGTTTTTGTCCGTCGAGGGAGAGCGTGTATTCGATGAAGGCCAGGGCCACGGAGGGGTGCGGAGCCCCCCGCAGCAGGGCAATGGGATCCACACTGTAGGCGGCGCCCCCGTCCGGGGAAACGTAGCCGAGCCTGTCGAGTGCCCCGGTCCTCCGGCGCACGGCCTCCTGCTGCTCGCGGCCGTAGAAGTCGATGCACATGCCCGCTGCGCAGTCGCCCGAGGCCACGTCGATGGGCGGTTTCTGCGACGTGTCCGTGAAATACCGCGCGTTGGCACCGACAAGTTGCAGGAGTTGAAGTCCGTGGAGCCACCCCTCGCGCACGGCCTTGGCCGCCATCGCCTTGCGGTCGCCGCCCGGGTCCGCGGCGAGCAGCCGGTCGAGACTCATGTGCATCTGCTGCTGGATCACGTTCTCGAAGGCCGCCGCAATCGATCCGCTCTTTGTGGGGTCGCACATGCCGAGCTGGCCCACGTAACGGGGATCCGTCAGGTCGCTCCACTGCTCGGGCTCACGGTCAAAGCCAAGCCGCTTGAGGGCGTCGCGGTTGAAGAGGATGCCGTAGGAGCTCAGGACGGCGCCGTACCAAAGGCCCTCCCGATCCCAGTACACTTCGCCCCCGAACGTCTGCGGCAGGTTCTCCTCGGTGAACCAATCCGGGTGGATCTTGCTGATCCCCGAGTCCACCAGGCGTCCCGCCCGGGCCTGGCGCTCAAAGTCGTAGGGGCCTCCCCCAAAAAAAAGGTCGATTCCGCAGCCGGCATTCGATGCGAGGTAGGCTGCGCGGGCCTCCCGCACGGCGGCCGGTGCGTCCTTCGGGAGCCTACCGTTTTGGAAGCCCGCCTGGACCTCCGCGCTCCAGGGCCGGCCCCACTTGCCCGTCCAAAGGTTGCGGAACGAGGCAACCGACTCGCCCTCCAGGTAACGGGCGATCTCGCTGGTCCCTCCGATCATCCTCCAGTCGAGGAATACCGTGCGGCCGGTCTTCGCCTTGTACCAGTCTCTGAAGCCGAGAGTGAACTCATGGCGGATGGCCTCGTTGTGGGGCGTGATGATCGTGAGCGTGTCGTCCGCTTCGCCCGGTGCCTCCCGGTGCGGCCTGAGCAGGAAAGGCAGCGCGACCGTCGCCACAAGCGCCAGGAGGATGATGCCCCGCTTGAGCATGGAGCGGCAGCTAGGCCCCCAGGACGACGACGTCCTCGGGCTGGACGCAGGCCTGGAACTCCTC
>Ga0302157_10000990_pt1 | contig 35970 bp, 30 predicted proteins | sample I_Bog_N3_3_FD_193502 | JGI IMG/M metagenome (GOLD analysis project Ga0302157, IMG submission 193502) | Peat permafrost microbial communities from Stordalen Mire near Abisko, Sweden - I_Bog_N3_3 | ecosystem: Environmental > Terrestrial > Soil > Wetlands > Peat | place: Sweden: Abisko, Stordalen...
TACCCGTAAAATCACGGGGGGTGCCGCCTAAGCTTAAGCAAGCATTCACGCTTTTTGGTAACCCGGCCTTGTGACCGGCCCCCGTATCCTTCCGGTATCGGGGAAAGCCAGCATGAAAAACTCGTCCCATTTCGCCGGATGGAAACTCGCAGCGCGCGGCATCGCGGTCCTTTTGGCCGGAACGCTCGGCATCGGCGCGGCACGTTGCGACGATCTCGTCGTGCAGGGATCGACCACGTTTACGACCACCCTCGCCCAGCCCTTTGCCGGCGCCGTCGAGGCGCAGACCGGACACCGCCTCGAGATCATTCCCAACAAATCCAGCCTCGGTCTGCTCGCTCTTCTGGAGCAAAAGGCCGATCTGGCGATGATCTCCACCACGCTCGACCGGGAAGTGGAAATCCTTCGAAGGAGCGATCCCAATCTGCCGCTGCAACGGCTGCAGGCTTTTGAAATCGCCCGCACGCGCGCGGCCCTGGTGGTTCACCCCGACAATCCCGTTCGCGGCGCCCGCCTGCCGGATATTGCAAAAATCCTTACCGGCGAAATCACCAACTGGAAGCAGCTCGGCGGCGCCGACCTGCCGATCCGGGTGGTGGCCGTTCGCGAAGGCGGCGGCGTGCTCGCCTCGGTCGAAGCGGCGTTGCTCGGCGCGGGGCATATCACCGCGCCCGATCCGATCAGGGTCCAGGTCGGCACCCAGATCGTCCGGGTGGTGGCGCAGGAACCGGCGGCGCTGGGCATCACCCAGTTGAAGATCGTCGAGTCGAGCAGCGCGGTGGAGCTGACCACGGACCACGAGATCGGGCAGGTCCTGAGCCTGGTCAGCCTGGACGATCCGTCGCCCGCGGCCACGGCCGTGATCAAAGCGTTTCGCCGCGCCGCAAGTCACGGCAGCTAGGAACGCGCGATGCTGTCACATCTTTGGACCTCGGTTCGCTACGGTATCGCGGCAAAGCTTCATCTGCTTACCGGCATTTCGCTGCTCGCGCTGGCGGTGCTTGCCACGGCGTCGATTCACTTCGCCGCCCAGACCCGCGACGCCGCCGAGCGGCTGTACCGCGAAGGCGTTCTGGACATCCAGACCGTCACCCAGCTCGAGGTGCTGTTCGAGCAGCACCGCGCGCTGGTGGCAGGGGTGCCCGCCGAACTCGACCGAAGGCGGATACAAAGGACCCGGCTCGCCGTCGATGCCATCAATACGATCATCGACCGACGTGTCGAAGCGGCGCGATCGCGCGCCGAGGCCAGCTACAACAAGCCGCTCGCCGTGATCGTCGCCCAGGTACCGAAATTGCGGGAATCCGGCGAGCGGGTGCTGATGCTCGCCGAGAACTTCGCGCAGGACAAGGCACTCGAGGTCAGCCAGGGCGAATACGCGCAAGCCGCCAACGCGATCCGCAACTGGCTGCAGGTCTGGTACCAGGACCAGATCAGCCACGTCGACATCGAGGTTTCCAGCCTCTCGCGGGCCTCGAACGACCTGATCCTGTGGGTCATCGCGTCCGCGCTCGTGGCGTTCGTGCTGATCGGGCCGGTGACGGTATGGATCAAACACCGCATTCTCAGCCGTCTCGGCCGCATCACCGCCGCGATGCACCGCTTGTGCAACGATGAGCTTGCCGTCGAGGTGCCTTACACCAAGGCGCTGGACGAAATGGGCGACATTGCCCGCACCATCGAGGTGTTCAAGGGCAACGCCGTCGCACTCGGCCAGACGCATTTTCAGCTCGACGCCGCGCTCAACAACATGGTGCAGGGCCTCTGCATGCTCAATGCGCAGCACCGGCTGGTGCTTTGCAACGATCGCTTCCTGGAAATCTTCCGCTTGTCGCGCCCGAGCGTGACGCCGGGAACCAGCCTGCTCGAGCTGATCCAGTGCATCTCCTCCGCCAACGGTTTCCCGGAAGGAGCGGCGGAGCAATTTCACGCACTATACCTCGCACGCCATTTCATCGACGGGGCGGACTGCTACGAGCAGGAGTTTCCCGACGGCCGCGTCATGGCCGTCTCGCGCCGCGAACTGCCCGGCGGCGGCTGGGTCGATACGCACGAGGACATCACCGAGCGCAGGCGGGCCGAGCGGCAGATCGCCCATATGGCCGAATACGACACCCTCACCGACCTGCCGAACCGGAACCTGTTTCAACGCACGCTGACCAAGGCGCTGAACGCCGCCTCTACCGATCAGCTCGCGATTTTCTGCCTCGATCTCGATGGCTTCAAGGCCGTCAACGACATGTTCGGCCATCCCATCGGCGATGAACTGCTCAGGCAGGTCGCCAGCCGGCTGCAGCTGAGCGTCGGCGACCAGGGAATGGTGGCCCGGCTCGGAGGCGACGAGTTCGCCATCGTGCAGCGCGGCCAGCTGCAACCTGACGGCGCCAATGCCCTGGCGCAGACGGTGACCGAGGCCCTGAGCGCGCCATTCGATCTCTGCGGCAACCAGGCGGTGGTCGGAGCCAGTATCGGGATCGCGATGTCTCCGGGCGACGCCTGCTCGGCGGACGAGCTGTTGAAATGCGCCGACATGGCCCTGTACGGCGCCAAGGCCGCCGGCCGCGGTTCCTGCCGCTTCTTCGAACCCGAAATGAACAGCAGGATCCAGGCCCGACGCCGGCTGGAGGTGGACTTGCGCGACGCCATCGGCGGCAAGCAGTTCGAGATGTTCTATCAGCCGCTGGTTTCGGTCGAGAGCAACGAGGTGATCGCGTTCGAAGCGCTGATCCGCTGGCGTCATCCCGAGCGCGGCATGATCTCGCCGGGAGAGTTCATTCCGGTCGCGGAGGAAACCGGCCTGATCATTCCGCTCGGCGAGTGGATCCTGCGGCAGGTCTGCGCCGATGCGCTGAGCTGGCCGCGGCATATCCGGGTCGCCGTCAACCTGTCGCCGGTCCAGTTCAGAAGCCCCGCGCTGGTGCAGACCGTGTTCGGCGCGCTGGCGACAACGCATCTCGAGCCCGGCCGGCTGGAGCTGGAAATCACGGAAAACGCCCTGCTGCAGGACAACGAGGCGGTTCTGGAAAAGCTGCACCAGCTCAAGAGCTACGGCGTGCAGATCTCGATGGATGATTTCGGCACCGGCTATTCGAGCCTGAGCTATCTGCGAAGCTTCCCGTTCGACAAGATCAAGATCGACCAGAGCTTCGTTCGCGGGCTCGGCCAACGCGAGGATTCGCTGGCGATCGTCCGCGCCGCGATCAGCCTGGGCAGGAACCTCGGTATGACCACCACCGCCGAAGGCGTCGAGACCGATGATCAGCTCGACCTGCTGCGGCAGGAGCACTGCGACGAAGTGCAGGGCTTCCTGTTCAGTCCGGCCGTGCCCTTGCCGGAAACCCACCGGCTGCTGCGATTGCCCCGGTCCCGCGCCAGCATCGTCGCGTAGACCGGCCACGCGCGCCGGCCGGTCTCACTTCCCGACCTTGCCGGCCTCCATCTTGATCGAGGTGTCGAGCAGCCTGGTGGTGAACGCCGGTTTCGACCGCGAACGGCTTTTCCATGCGTTGTTCCAGATCAATGCGCCGACCGCTCCGGGGCCGAACACTGGCAACCTGACGGTATCAGGTTCAGGGCGCCAAAAGCCGAAAAGGACAAGCGCATGATCAAGATCGCGATCCTCGTACGGATGATGCTTGGAACAGCATTCGCGGGAAGCGCCATGGTTGCCGTTCTGAGTATCGGAAGCCTTGCCAGTCAGTCGATGAAATTCATTCTAATCGCCGCGTTGTGGGGCTTCGTCGCCGCTATGCGGCCATCGTATCTGGTCGCGCGGAAGATCGGTCGTCCGGCGACCGGCTGACATTCGATGGGCTGACATTCAAAGACCGGCATAGGACGAGACGATGGACGACACCGTCAGCGATGGATCGCTCTATGAAGCCCGCAAGAAGATCTATCCGCAGGCCGTTCATGGAAGGTTTCGCCGGATCAAATGGGGAATCCTGGCGCTGACGCTGGCGACCTATTACCTGATGCCATTCGTTCGCTGGGACCGCGGGCCGGGCCTGCCCAATCAGGCCGTGCTGGTCGATTTTCCGCAGCGCCGGTTCTATTTCTTTTTTGTCGAGCTGTGGCCGCAGGAGCTCTATTACTTCACCGGGCTCTTGATCATCGCGGCCATGGCGTTGTTCCTGATGAACGCGGTCGCCGGCCGGGTGTGGTGCGGATATCTGTGCCCGCAGACCGTCTGGACGGACTTGTTCGATGCGGTCGAACGCCTCGTCGAGGGAGACCGGCGCGAGCGGATCATCGGCGATAAGCGAGGATGGACGTTCACGCACATTCGCAAGGTCGTCACCAAGCATGCCGTTTGGCTGATGATCGCATGGTGGACCGGCGGCGCCTGGGTGCTGTACTTCGCCGATGCACCGACGCTCGTGAAGGATCTGGCGGCATTTCAGGCGCCGTTCGTCGCCTATCTCTGGATCGCCATCCTGACCGCCACCACCTACATCTTTGCCGGCCATGCCCGCGAGCAAATGTGCATCTTCATGTGTCCATGGCCGCGCATCCAGGCCGCTCTGACCGACGAGTGGGCGCTCAACGTGACCTACCGTCGCGATCGCGGCGAACCGCGGATGTCGGTCAAGAAGGCGAAGCAACTGCGCCAGCGCGGCGAATCCGTCGGCGACTGCATCGACTGTCACCAGTGCATCAATGTCTGCCCGGCCGGCGGCGACATTCGCAACGGAATTCAACTTTTCTGCATCCAGTGTGGCCTGTGCATCGATGCCTGCGACAATGTCATGCGGCAGATCCACCGGCCGACCGGCCTGATCGCCTACGACACCGATATCAACGCTCAGCTCCGGCTCGCCGGAAAACTGCCGGTCTATCGGCTGATCAGGGCCCGCACCGTCATGTATGCCGCGATCATCGTCGTGGTTGGCGGCATCATGATCTATGCGCTGGCCACTCGCCGGGCAATCGAGATCAGCGCACAGCACGAGCGCAACCCGCTCGCGGTGATGCTGTCCGACGGCGGTGTGCGCAACGACTACACCGTGCGTCTCCTCAACAAGAGCGGCACGGCGCATGCCTTCGCCATTGACGTCGTTGGACTTCCCGGCGCGACGCTGCAGACCGCCGGTGTCGCACCGAAGAACGGGCGGCTCGTCGTCGACGTCGGCCGGGACCAGACCCAGGAAATCCGGCTGTCGGTCAAGGTCGACCAGGCGATGGTTCCCACGCAATCCACCAGGATCATGATCCTGGCCACCGACTTGGTGAGCGGACAGAGCGCGAGCGCATCCGACCATTTTGTGCAGGCCGATGGTCGCGAAGGCGGGACACCTTGAAATGAAAGAGGCCGCCGAAGCGGCGGCCTCTCACAGTGTTTCGCGCGGAGCGCCGTCAGCTCGCCAGCGGGTTCGGGCGCATCTGCACCTTGAACACCTTGGGCAGCACGCCCTTGCCGCCTTCGCTGTGGAAATTGGCGCGCGTGCCCGAGGTGGTCCAGAGGCCGCGGCCCTTCCAGCCGGCTTTGGCGTCGTCGATCCGACCGTCGACGTCCTTGCTGAAGAAGCCCATCGGATAGGGGACGTGAATGTCGACGAACTTGCCGTCGACCAGGGCCAGCAGCGACTCGCTGCCGTTGGCCGACGCGATCGGCACATTGGCCCCGAGGCCGAGCGTGTTGTAGCGATCGACCCAGATGTAATAAGCGTGGTTGGCGCTGCCCTTGTCGCTCACGCCCTTGAATTGCGGTCCGGGAAACCGGTACAGCGTCCAGCCTTCGAAACATTGCTTGCCGGTCGCGGCATCCGGCCCGGAGAGCGGCGACTTGCACTTCGATCGGTCGAAGCTGGCGAGATGTCCGCTGGAGAGCACCGTCCAGGCCACGCCGTTGAGATCGACATCGACGCCGCGCGTGCCGAAGGCGCCCTCGGGCGGCTGGAAGATCTCGGAGACCGCCGTCTTGGTCGGATCGCTGCCCGGAATCAGCCGGATGAGATAGCTCGGCTGCGCGATCCTGGAGAAGCCCGGGCCCATCGATTGGCCCCAGATCACATCGCCCTTCGGGCTCGGCATCACGCCGTAGAACGCCGCCTTGACCCATTTGTCCTTGGCGGGATCGGTCGGCTGGTCGGCCGCGACATACGGCGCGCGCTGGCCGGAGCCGGTGACATTGGCGATGATCGGCGTCCAGCCCTGCGACTTGACCTCGTCACCGGTCGCGTCGAACTGCCTGGTGTTCAGCCAGCCGGCCACGCCGCTGTAGGGCTGACCCGCGCTCAGCCAGAGCGTGTCGTTGGCATCATAGGCAAAGGACAGATGCTGCGCCGAGAAACAGGTATCGATCAGCGTCCATTTGTCGGTCTTCGGATCGTACACCGAAAGCTGCCGGGCCGATTCCGCCAGCGGCGCCACGACGGCGGACGGAACATCCGAGCCGGCCTTGCAGTAGGCGGGATTGGCGGCCGGCCGAATGCGGGCGGTGAACCAGACCCGGCCTTTGCCGTCCATCATCGGATTGTGAATGCTGGTGTGACCATCCCAAATCGCCTCCTCGCCCCAGAACACCGACGGTCCCCTCGGATCGTCCGCTGAACTCGGCGTGGCGGGATCGCGGTAGGGATGCTTGATCAGCTTGGTGGTGTTGTGAACGGGGTCCAGCACCGGGACGAAATCCGAACTCTCTTCCGGCGAGCCGTAGATCGGACCGTTGGCGTTGATGGTGGGATTGCGCTTGTCGGTGGAGATCGCGTCATGCAGGTACATCTTCGGCGTACCCCAGTCCCATGCCGTGATCACCACATTGCGCTCGACGCCCTTCGGACGTTGCGGCTTGTCGAACGGCAGTTCGCCCGCTGCGATTCGGTCGGTCCAGTCCCCATACATGTGGTAGCCGCGATCGGGCCCCAGGCGCGTGATCGCCAGCGCCATTCCCGTCATCGCCTGCCCGGACTGCAGGCGACGCGCCCACAAGTCGGCCGAATTGGCGAAATGCCCGAGCTCCGGGCTCGGCGAACGCACGTTCTTGCTGCCGAGGGCATGGCACGACTGGCAGGAATTCTTGACCGTATCGATCCAGTCGGCTTGCGTCTTCATGCCAGCGGGAATGCCGCCAGCGCTGCTATCCGATCCCGGAAACTCGTTCTCGCCGGGAATCTTGAGCATCGAATACCAATACATGCCCGGATAATACTCCGCCGCCGCGGCCGCGCTCGGCGCGGGCCTGGCGGTCAGCTCGATGGTCTTTCCGGGAACCGCGTCCTGCTTGTCGGAATCCACCAGCCCGTAGCCGCGCACCCAGATCTTGTATTTGGCCGAAGGCAGCTCGGGAATGACGAAGCGGCCGAGATCGTCGGTGACCACCATCTTGGCGTATTTGGTCGGAAGATCGGACGTCTCCGCGATCACCCAGACGCCGGCTTCGGGCCCGTTGGCGCCCTTGACCTGGCCACCGATGGCGTTGGCGGCGACGACCGGTTTTGCCTTCGGCGCGGCGCTGAGCGGACCGCCGCAGGCCGCGACCAAAGAAATAAACGCGAGCGCGTAGAGGCCCGCGCGCTGACAGTAATGAATGATCACGGTGGTTTCGCTCCCTGAGGCGGTTCGGCTTGGAGTTATTGCGACATTGTCGGATAGGCTTTTATAATACCAAACCTTTCGACTTGGAAGCCTTCGGGGGCGGAAAGATGTGCGTTTGGCGGCGGCCAAAATCCGCGCTGCGCTCACCGGGCCGGCTATCTGCGAACGCACTCCTGCTTACGAAATCCGCCCTCTTTGTCGCTCATGGATCCAACCCTGGTGAGCTTCTTGATCTGTCCCTTCGGGCAGCTTCCGTCATCGACCAGCACGGACGTGCCCGTATACAGGGTGCCGGCGGGAGGATCCATCTTCAGCACCTTCTGGGCCAATGTCGGCGTGCCGGCGACCGTTGCCAGAACCAACCCGAATGCGAGCGACGACAGCAATCCCGGCTTGTACACGATCGCCTCCCTTGTGAATTTTGTATGACGAAGACCCTCCTTGATTTTGTCCCCGGACACAAGTCGACAAGGTCATCCCATGATCGGCCGCGTGTGCAGGGTTAGCGCGGCAGCAGCCTCGCCGCGCGGTATTGCCCGAGCTGATCGTGGATCATGGCTGACGTGTCGACGCAGGCATTGAAGCCGGCGCGGCGCAATTTGCCGGTGTCGGTCAACAAATCCCATTCCTTCTCGAACACGAAATCGGCGAACGACCATGACGCCAGGTTTTCCAGCGGGCGCGGCTGCAGCCCGTGCCGCGCCACGATGCGGTCCCACACCGCGCTTTTGTCCGCCATCCATGTCGTGAGCTTGATGTTGCGCGGCACGCCGCAGGGCATGTCGAACCATTGCGCGAGCTGCGGCCAGACCCGGCACCAGCGGAAACTGTCGCCATTGGTGACGTTGAACGCTTCATTGCGGCCGGCCGGATGCGTGGCCATGAAGACGATGGCTTCGGCAAGCAAGGTCGCATCCGACAGTTCCGACAGCACGGAATAGCCGGCCGCACTGCCGGGAAAATCCAGGGGCACGCCGAGCTCCCGGCAGATCGCGGCATAGGCGCCGAGCACGGTGATCAGGTTTCGGGAGCGGGTCGGCGCGAAATCGCAGATATAGGACGGCCGCGACGCCGACCAGCTCCAGCGCGCCTGCGCGGCGCGCGCGCTCAACAGGTCCTGCTGGTCATAGTAGAAATTCGGCGGCAGATGCCGCGGATCGTCCTCGCGCGACGGCGTCGGGTAGGGGCCGAGATGCATGCCGTACCATTTGATGCCCTCGAGCAGATGCACGTGCTCGAGCGCCTCGCTGCGGCTCGCCAGTGCATCCAGGGTCGCGGCCAGCATGGCGACATTGCCCTCGACGTCCTCGACACCGCCTTCCCGGAACGGCGCGCGCGCCGCGAAGAAGGCATGCGTCACCGGCTCGACAGCTTCAAGCGCGCGCCGGCACGAGGCGGGATCGGTCAGATCGGCGGCGAGATGCGTGAACGGCGCATCCGCCGGCGGCGCGGTGCGCGACAGGCCATAGACGCGCCAGCCGGACCGGCGCGCGAGCGCAGCCGCGATCGGCGCACCGGTGGCGCCGGTCGGACCTATGACGAGGGCGATCCGGTCAGCCATGGCGGCCCAGCCCCGCTTGTTGCAGCCGCAGGCAGCTATCGGCGATGTCGGCGTCGGGATGATGCGAGATGACTTCCAGCATCGGCAATTCGCCGTATCCGACCTCTTTCATCGCCTTCGCCAACCCCGCGAGCGGCACGTCGCCCTGCCCCAGCGGATCGTGCTTGTAGCTCAGCCGGGTGGTGTCGGAAAAATGCAGCAGCGAGAGCCGGTCGCGGACCCGCCGCATTCCTTCGGTCGGGGCTTCGCCTATGAAATGGGCGTTGGCGACATCGTAGATCACGCGAATGCCGTCGTCGCCATAGGCGTCGACCACCTGCATCAGAGACTCCGCATCCGGCAGGAACGCAAACGGCATGTTCTCGATCAAGAGCTCCGTGCCAACCTGCCGCGCCAGCGGCGCCAGCACATCGAGCGCGCGGTAGAAATGCGAGACCATGCGCTCGCGCGGCATCGGAAACAGCGGATTGGGTTTTCCCGGACCGACGACGATCCCGCCGGCGCCGAGCTCCCCGGCGCAGCGCACGAATTTTGTCAGGAGATCGAGGCTGTAGGCGCGCATCTCCTCCGCGGCGGCGGCGACATTGATGTCGACATTGGGCATGTTGACGGCCACCAGCCGCAGGCGGCTCTCGCAGAGATCGCGCAAGCCGCGCAGGCGCGAGGCGTCGAGTTCCGCCGGCCAGAGATGGCCGGGAAAGAACATCAGTTCGACCCCGCCATAGCCCTGGTCGGCGAGCCTTGCCACGGTGTCGGCGGCGCTGCCGCCGAAAATGTAGGAGTAGGTGTTGACGGCAAAGCCTGCGGCCGGGTTCGTCATGTGGTCCCCCTTTCCTTCGCTTGCGCCAGGTGCCGCCCGGCGAGATAGCCGAAGGTCAGCGCCGGCCCGAGCGTGATGCCGGGCCCCGGATAATTGCCGTTCATGATCGAGCCCATGTCGTTGCCGCAGGCATAGAGCCCCGGCACCACGGCGCCATTGTCGCCGACGACGCGGGCATGGCCATCCGTTCGCAGCCCGATCGCCGTGCCCAAATCCGCCGGAACGATTTTCAGTGCGTAGAACGGCGGCTGCTCGATCGGCGCCACGCAGGGGTTGGGCGAATGGCCGGGATCGCCGAGGTGACGCTGATAGATCGTGGTCCCGCGTCCGAATTCGGGGTCGAGCCCCACGCGCGCATGCCTGTTGTAGTTTTCCACCGTGGCCGATAGCGCCGATCGCTCGACGCCGATCGCGTCCGCCAGCGCCTCGATGCTCGGCGCCTCTATCAATTCACCGCTTTGGATGTATCGCCTGAGCCGCAGGGTAAACGGCTGGATCCGGCCGAGTCCGTAGCTCCAGAGAAAATGCCGGTCGCACACCAGATGGAACGAGCGGCCTTCCGCGTCGTTGCCGTCGCGCAGCATCGCCAAAACGAACTCGTGATACGACAGCGCTTCATTGACAAAACGTTTTCCCGCCGCATTGACCGCGATCACGCCGGGCTTGGCCCGGTCGGTCACCGTATGCGGGAACACGCCGCCGCTGCCGTCGGCGCGCGTGAAGCGCGACGCCGGCACCCAGTAAGCAGGGCTGGCCACCCGTGTGTTCAGGCCGGCGCCGAGGGATGCCGCCAGATGCAAGCCGTCGCCGGTGCCGGCGGGCGCCGTGGCGGAAACCGAACCTGACGCCGCGGGAAAGAATTTTTCGCGCAAAGCCGCGTCGTGTGAGAATCCGCCGGTCGCCAGCACCACGCCCCGACGCGCGACGATCGCGCGGGCGCCGGATGCATCCTTGAGGCTGACACCGGTGACGGCATCGCCCTCGATCGACAGGCGCTCGACCTCGGCGCCGAAGCGCACCTCGACGCCGCGCGCCAGCAGCGAAGCGTAGAGCCGCGCCGCCAGCGCATTGCCCAGATGCAAGGTCGTGCCGCGCGGCGCGGAAAGCCGTTGCAGCGCATATTGCGACACCAGCCGCATCGCGCGCAGGGTCGAGCGCAGCGAGCGTCCGACTTTGCGCAGATGCGGAATGTCGAGCCGGTTGACCATCATGCCGCCAAACACGGTGAATTCCGGCAGCGGCGGCCGCAACCGCCTGAAGTTGCTACCGAGGCGCGCGCCATCGAAAGTAACAGGCTCGAGCACGCGCCCGCCGGCGGTTGATCCCGGCATCTGCGGAAAATAATCAGGATAGGTTCTGACGGGCTGCAGCCGGACCTCGGTATGGGCTTCGAGATAGTCGACCGCCTCGGGCCCGCGCGCCAGGAACGCTTCACGCAAATCGGCGTTCTCGGTTTCGGGAACGGTCGCTGCGAGATAATTGGCGGCATCGGACGGGCTGTCGGCCAGTCCTGCCTGCTTCATCTTGCCGTTGACGGGGATCCAGACCATCCCGCCCGACCACGCCGTGGTGCCGCCGACGAATGCGGTCTTCTCGATCACCAGCACGCGCAAGCCCTCGCTGGCCGCCACCGCAGCCGCCGTCATGCCGCCAGCGCCCGCGCCAATGACGATCACATCGTAAGCGTCGGAAGACGGCATGATGTTGTTACCGCGCGATAGAGCTCAAATGATCTTCTCGTCGTCGGTCACCGGCGAGGTGATCACCAGGAATACCAGATCGACCAGCCCGGAATTCGAGATCGCGTGCTCGACGCCGGGCGGCAGGAAGATAAAATCGTGTTTGCGCACGAGATGGTTTTTGCCGGCGATCTCCATCAATCCCTCGCCTTCGAGCACGTGATAGACCTGCTCCTGGACCTTGTGGGAGTGCCGGGCGACATGCGCCATCGGCTGGTACATCGAAATCCGGTAGTCGAGGTGGCGGGAGCCCGCGGTTTCCGGCATCACCAGCGGCTTCGACAGTGCGCCGCCGAAATGGTTGGGAAATTCGCGCCACGGCACTTCGGCGATGTTGCGGATGAAGGCGCCGTTGTTTTCTGTCGTCATTTCCTTGTTCCCTCTCCAGATTGATTTGGCTGCCGCGCGGGAGCCGATGTTATCGCCTGTGCAGAAAGCCGATAGCCTCTCGTCCCGCAATCTTGCCAAATACCAGCGCACGCAACACCGCCACGGCGTTCGGCGCGGTGCGGTAGAAATGCCCGGTGGTCTCCCCGGCGGCATAGAGGCCGGGCATCGGCCCCTGCTCGCCCAACACTTCCGCCTTGGCATTGGTGGCGAGGCCGCCAAACGTATAGGCGATTGCGCCGACCAGCGGATAGGCCAGATAAGGCGGCCTCCCGATGGCGCGCGCCCAGTTCGATTTCGGTGGCTGCAATTCGCGCGACGCCGCCAGCCCGTCGCAGCGCGAGGCGTCGAAGCGCGAGGGATCGCCGGTCGCCGCCGCATTGAAGGCATCGACCGTTTCGCGCAAATTGCCGGCGGGAACGCCGATCCGCGCCGCAAGCTCCTCGATCGACCGGGCCCGATAGGGCGGCACCTCGGAGCGGATCGCGCGCTCATATCCGTCGATCTCGAACAGCCGGGAGTCGAGGATGGCATAGGCCATGCGTTTCGGTCGCGCGAAATGAATGTCGCGGGCGAGCCGCTCCCAGGTCTCGTGCATCAGGCCGCCGCCTTCGTCGAAGAAGCGACGGCCGTGCTGATCGACCACGATGCCGTAAGGGTACACCAGCACGACCGGCGCTGAATTCGGGCTGCGCGGGTCGACCGGCTCGATATGCATGCCGTTCCAGTCACCGGAGACGCTGGCGCCCTGCTCGGTCGCCACGCGGATGCCGTCGCCGGTGTCGAAGCGCGTTCCCGGCGAAATCAATTTTATCATCTCGGCGCCAGGCCCGAAATGCGCGCGCATCATCGCGGCGTTGCCCTGGAATCCGCCGCTGGCGAGGATGACGGCATCGGCGTCGAGCGTCGCGACACCGTCAGGCCCCCGCGCCTCGACGCCGCTCACGCGACCGCCTTCCGACATCACAAGGCGGCTGACCGGGGAATCGTAGCGAAACTTGACCCCGGCCCGTTTCGCGGCCTCGCGCAATTTTGCAACGATGACGCTGCCGCCTCCGACCGGCTGGATCCGGGCCGGGCCGGCAGACAGATAATAGAGCGGCGTGACGAATTCGACGCCGTGGCCCTGCAGCCAGCCGACCGTCGCGGTGGCGTTGTCCGCGAGCGCGTGAAAATAATCGGGATCGCCCTGCCCTCCGCAGGCGCGCAGCATGTCATCGGCGAAAGCGGGGTCGATCCGGTCGGGGGCATCGAGCCGCATGTTCGACGGCGACCAGCGGGTGTTGCCGCCGGCGTCATCCTCGCGCGATTTCTCCACCACCGTGATGTCGACGGCAAGGCCCTGGCTTTGCGATTGTTCCGCCGCCGCAACCGCCGCGGCGAGCCCGGCCGCTCCGTGTCCGACAACCACCAGTTTTCGAGGGTCTTGCGTCATCGGCGGCAATTCAGGGCTCACGCCCGAGGTTCAAGTGATCAGCGCGCCGCCATCGAGATAGACGATCGATCCCGTTGCAAAGCCGATGGTCATGAAGGCGAGAATCTGACGGGCGATGTCTTCGCCGGTGCCGACGCGGCCGACCGGCAGGCTGGCAGCGGTCTTGGCAAGCATGTCGAGGCGCGCGGCTTCCGGCATCGCCGCGCGGATCGGCGTATCGATGATCCCCGGCGACACGCAATTGACGCGGACGGGGGCGAGTTCGAGCGCGAGGCTGCGCGCCAGCGATTCGATCGCGCCATTGGCGGCGCCGACGATGGCGGAATTCGGCCGCGGCCGAATGCTCAGGAAGCCCGAGACCAAAGTGAGCGATCCGCCGGGCGCGATCTGCGCCGACTTGGCCACGCGCCAGGCTCCCCAGAACTTGCCTTCCATGGTCGAACGCACGTCATCCATCGCCACGGTCTTGAATGGACCGGAGCGCAACTGGGCGGCGGTAACCACGACATGGTCGACCACGCCGCAGGCGGCGAACAGATCCTCGATGCTCTTGTCGCTGGTGACATCGGCCGCGATCGCCCTGGCGCCGAGCGTGGCGGCGGCCGCATTCAACTTTTCGGCGTTGCGCGACGCGATGATGACATCGGCGCCTTCGCGCTTCGCCAGTTCAGCGGTCGCAAGACCAATGCCGGACGAGCCCCCGACGACGACGACCTTCTTGCCAGTAAGCATCATGACGTTTCCTCGAGTTTCTGTTTCAATGTCTCAACTCGTCATTGCAAGGAGCCAACGGGTCCGGCCTACGGCCGGCCCGATGATAAACTCCGCGACGAAGCAATCCAGCTTTTGCTGCGGTAAAGCTGGATTGCTTCGCTCCGCTCGCAATGACGGGGAAGGAATCAGATCGGTTCATACCGAGTTCCAATACTTGGCTTGCTCCGGCCAAGTCCCGGAAGCTCCCAGATGCCGGCGCCCGCAGGATTGATGTCCGCCGCGATATCAACGTCGATCAGGTAGGGCCTGTTTGCAGCAATGCCCTTGCGGATCGCCTCAGCCAGATCAGCGGCCCGATCGACCCGCACGCCTTCCACACCGCAGGAGCGCGCCATGGCTGCAAAGTCAGGATTATAACGTGCGCCCGTCCTGGGGTCGTGGAAATCGGTGGCGAGTTCGCGGCCACCAAGGTAGCCGCGCTGCAGGCCACGGATCGAGGCATAAGCGTAGTTGTTCCAGACCACCCAGACCACAGGCAGATTATATTCGACCGCGGTGCCAAGCACGTTCGCTTGCATGAAGAAGGCGCCGTCGCCGCACACCGACACGCACGGCCGGTCGGGCGCCGCATACTTTGCGCCCATCACGCCAGCGACTCCGAATCCCATGGCGCCGAAGCCCATGCAGCTGATCAACGAATCCGGGCGTCGCGGCTTGGTGTAGCCAAGCAGCCAATTGTGATGCACCCCGATATCGCTGACCAGGATGGCATCGTCGGGCAGACCCCGCTGGATCTCAAATGCCGCACGCTGCGGATTGATCGGCTGGGTGTCGTCGGTGAATCCCGGCGCAACCAATCTGTCCCACTCCTGTCGATAACCATCGATCTGACCAAGCCACCTCTTGCGGGCCTCGGCGTTGCGGGTCAGGTCCTTGCGGCGGTCCAGTTCGGCAAGAACCTGCCGCAGGAAAGTACGCAGATCGGCCATCAGACCCAGCGCTACCGGGTAATTGCGGCCGATCTCGTCCGGGTCAATGTCCACGTGAATGAGCTTCGTCGGCGGGATCGTGAAGGAGTAGCCTGGAATCCACGAGCTGGATGTGCGGTCGTCGAAACGCGCACCGAGCGACAGCAGCACGTCGGCCTGACGGGTAGCGTGGTTAGCCTGATAGTGGCCCCCGCGCGCAACCATGCCGAGCGCGAGCGGATGAAGGGTATCGATCGCGCCGAGCCCGCTCATCGAGGCCGCGACCGGAATCTGCAGACGTTCGGCAAGCTGGAGCAATTCATCCGACGCGCCACCGTGGCGGATGGCCTGACCGACAAAAATCACGGGTCGCTCGGCGCCGAGTAGCATATCGACGGCCTTGACGACGCCCTCCGGGTCGGCGCCGCAACGGCTCGAAATGTTGCCGTTCCATTCCTTGGCGTTCGGTGCTTCCTCGGCTGCTGATTCCATAAACACGTCGTAGGGCACGTCCAGAACCACGGGACCGGGCCGTCCCGTCATCATCGTCTTCCACGCCTGACGCACCGCGAGCGGCACCATCTCGCCGCGCGTCGGCTGGAATACCCGCTTGCACAGGCTGCGTACGGTCGAGGGGAAGTCGGCCTGGTTCTGACGGTACATTTCCTGGAAGGCACCGCGGTTGAACTGGCTGGTCGGCACATTGCCGGTCACCGCCAGGAACGGCACCGAATCGAGATAGGCGGTGGCCAGCGAAATGGGCAACTGGGCCGAGCCGGGACCGCATGATGTAAAGGTCGCGGTCGCCTTGCCGGAAACGCGGTAATAGACGTCGGCCATGAAGCCTGCGACGCTCTCGTGATGGGTCGAAATAGCCTTGATCTCGGACGAACGTTCGTAAAGCGCATCGATGAACTGGATATTGCCGTGGCCACACAGGCCGAACACTTGCGGCACTTTTTCCTGGATAAGATAGTCGACGATTACCTGCGCCCCGTTGAGCGCATTGCGCTGCGACATCGCTTCTCTCCCTACCGGTTCGACTTCTTGTCAGGAGATCGGCTCAACTTGAATGCTGCCGAAACTGCCCAGGCGCGCGGCACCCTATTTCTCATAATGCTGTACGTCAATTTATATTGTGGTAGTCTGGCGACGGAGGCGCGGCCTTGCGGTCGCGACCGACGCCGCTTCAAGCGACCAACAACATAGAGCATTCAATTGCCGTTTGCCGAGCCCAGGAGGCCTCACCATGAGCCCAGTTTCCGTAGCCAAACCCGCCGCGAGCGCCGGCCCGACCGATATTCCAATGCTGATCGGCGGGCAATGGCGCAAGGCCGCCGAAAGCTACGAAGTGCGCGACCCCTATCGCAACGAGACCGTGGCCCATGCGCCGCGCTCGTCGCTCGCCGATCTCGATGATGCGCTGGATGCCGCGGTCGGGGCCAAGGCGAGCGCCGCCGCCACGCCGGCCTATGAGCGCGCCGCGCTGTTGCGGCGCGCCGCCACCTTGCTGGTGGCTCGCGCGGACCGGATCGCCGAAGTGATGTCGCGCGAGACCGGCAAGGCGATCAAGGACGCCCGTGCCGAGATCATCCGCTCCCAGGACACGCTTTCGCTGTCGGCGGAAGAGGCGGTGCGCATCGAGGGCGAGCACATCCCGCTCGATGCCAGCGCCATGGGCGCCGGAAAGATCTGCTTCATGCTGCGCTTTCCGGTCGGCGTGGTGGCGGGGATCACGCCGTTCAACGCGCCGGTCAATCTCGCCTGCCACAAGATCGCGCCGTCGATCGCCGCCGGCAACACCCTGGTGCTGAAGGCGCCGCCGCAATCGCCGGGGGTGATCCACGAGCTCGCGCAGATCTTCGTCGAGGCCGGCACACCGCCCGGCGTGCTCAACGTGCTCTATGGCGACATCGTCGGCCCGGCGCTGGTCAGCGATCCCCGCGTCGATTTCATCACCTTCACCGGTTCACCGCGCGCCGGCGCCCAGATCAAGGCGGCGTCGGGGTTGCGCCGGGTCGCGCTCGAACTCGGCGGCAACGGCGTCACCATCGTGCACGAGGACGCCGACATCGCCGAGGCCGCCCCAGTCTGCGCCCGCAATTCAATGCGGCTCGCCGGGCAAAGCTGCATCTCGGTGCAGACCGTCTATGTCCACCGCAGCCGCTACGACACATTCGTCGAGCTTGTCGTCGCCGAGGTGAAGAAGCTCCGGCACGGCGACCCGCTCGATGCCGCAACCGATGTCGGCACCCTGATCGACGAAGCCGCCGCGCGGCGGGTGGAATCCTGGATCGCCGAAGCCGCCGCCGACGGCGCAAAGGTAATGACCGGCGGCAAGCGTCACGGCGCCCAGATCGAGCCGACCGTGATCGCCGGCGTCAAGCCTGACATGAAGGTGGTCTGCGACGAGGTGTTCGGGCCGGTGATCAGCATCGCCGCCTATGACGATATCGACGCGGTATTCAGGACCGTCAGCGACAGCCGGTTCGGGTTGCAGACCGGCATCTTCACGGCCTCGACGGCGCTGGCGATCCGGGCGGTGCGCAGCCTGCGCACCGGCGGCGTCATCATCAACGGCAGTTCGACCTGGCGCACCGACCAGCTCGCCTATGGCGGGGTCAAGGATTCCGGCATCGGCCGCGAGGGCCCGCGCTACTCGATCCGCGACATGACCGAGGAGCGCATGGTGCTTTTCAACTATTAGGACTGCCGCAGGGGGTTGTCTCGAAGCAGCCCAGCGGCCAATGATAGGCGCCAGCACAGTTCGACGATGTCGCATGGAGGCTTAACCCGGTGAGTCCGCGTATCAAACAGAAGGCCGCTGAGAAGCCGGCCGCTCCGCGCAAGGCCGCCGTCGCCAAGCTGGTGCAGCCGCCGCCGCACGACGATATCGACGACGATGCCGACGACCGCCAGCGGGTCGGGGTGCAGTCGCTCGGCCGCGCCTTCGCGATCCTCGAACAGGTCGCCCATCACCGCGAGGGCATTGGGCTGGCCGAACTCAGCAAGCTGGTCGGGCTGCACAATTCCACCACCTTCCACCTCGCCAAGACCATGGTGTCGCTGGGCTATCTGCGCCAGGGGAAGGATTCCAAGCGCTATCGCATCGGCCGGCCGCTGTTCGCGCTGGCCGCCAGCGCGCTCGACGAAATCGAGATGGTCAATGTCGCGACCCCCGTTCTGGAGGAGCTGTCGCGCGAGACCGGAGAAAGCGCGCATTTCGCGGTACGGATGGGCGACGCCGTCGTCGTGATCGCGCGCACCAGCGGCCCCGGCGCGTTCCAGCTCACCGACCGCGTCGGCGTGGTGCGGCCGGCCCATTGCACCGCACTCGGCAAGATCATCCTGGCCTCGCTGCGCCCCGACCAGCTGACGCGCTTCCTCGAACGCGTCGACATGAAGCCGTCGACCGGGAAGTCGATCACCGACACGTCGGTATTGCTGCGCGAAATCGCCGAGATCAGGCGCACTGGCATCGCCTTCGACGACGGCGAATTCAATCCGGAAATACGCTGCGTCGCCGTGCCGGTGACGGATTTTACCGGCCAGGTGGTCGGGGCGATCGGCATTTCCGGCCCGATCTGGCGGCTCTCCAACCAGGGCCTGCACAACAGCGCCCAGACGGTTCAGTCGGCCGCCACTCGGCTGTCCCAGGAGTTCGGCGCCAGCGGCGTCGCCAAATCATCCTGAACGCAAGTAGTCGACGCTTTTGGCGTTGACAGGGACCATGGCGTCCGCAGATATTATCCAACAATAGAAAAACGTCTCTCACATTCTCGCATAAGCTGGAATCAAAAAGGGGGACATCGCGGAAACGCCCTTTGGGAGGAGACCAACGATGACCCGCTACAGCCGACGCACCCTGTTGAAAGCCGGCGCCGCCTTCGCCGGCGCCTCGAGTCTCGGATTTCCGTCGATCGTCCACGGCGAGGCGGAGAAGATCAAGATCGGCCATCTGACGCCGCTGACCGGCTTTCTCGGCACGCTCGGCGCCTATGCCCAGCTCGGCATCCGCATGGCGGCGGAAGAGATCAACCAGTCCGGCGGCGTGATGGGCCGCCAGCTCGACATCACCTCCGAAGACTCCGTCAATCCCGCCACCGCCGCCACCAAGGCCCAGCGCATGCTGGACCAGGACGGCGTCGCGGTGCTGATGGGCGAGATCAATTCGGCCTCCGCGCTGACCATCATGCAGGTGGCCGACCGCAACAAGCGGCTGTTCATGCAGATCGGCGCGCGCTCCGACGCGCTGCGCGGCAAGAACTGCAACCGCTACACCTTCCATGTCGACATCCCCTCCACGGTGATGGTCAACGCGGTCGGCAAGGCGCTGGTGCGCGAGAACATGATGAAGGACAAGAAATTCTACACGCTGACCGCCGACTACATCTTCGGCCACGACCTCGCCCGCGCCGCCAAGACCTTCTTCGACGCCAATGGCGGCAAGCTGATCGGCGATGAGCTGATCGCCACCGACGTCACCGACTTCAGCCCCTATCTGCTGAAGATCCGCCAGGCCAGGCCGGACATCGTCTGCTCCAACCTCGCCGGCAACCAGGTCACCAACCTGATCAAGCAATATGCCGAATTCGACCTGCCCTATCCGATCGTCGGCTTCAACCTCAACACCGCCGACGCCTGGGCGGCCGGCGAAGGCAATCTGAGCGGCACATGGCCGACGGTCTGGTATCACACCCTCGACGTTCCGGCCTCGAAGACCTTCGTGGCGAACTTCATCAAGCGCAACGGCAAGCCGCCCGACAACCATGCCTGGATCGAATATGTCTCGCTGAAGATGATGGCGCAGGCCATGAGCGAGACCAAGTCGACCGACACCGACAAACTGATCGCCTATTTCGAGAAGGAAACCCAGTTCGACATCCTGAAGGGCCGCAAGGGCTATTTCCGCAACTGGGACCACCAGCTGATGCAGGAAGCCTATCCCTTCACCGTCAAGGCCAAGGGCCAGTCCAAGGACAAGTGGGACATGCTCGAACTCGGCGGCGCCATCCCCGGGCCGATTGAATCGCTTGAGGTCATCGCCCTCACCAAAGAGCAGAACCCCTGCTCGATGTAATCGCGGCTTGCTTCACCCACCCGGCGCGCGTCGGTTCGACGTGCGCCGGGTGACGCGTTCACCGGCGTGACCGCCATCCACACTCCGAGCCCTCCGGGATCGACATGCAGTTCGGGTTCTTGCTGGAACAGGTGGTCAATGGCCTCGTGCTCGGCGGCTATTATCTGCTGATCGCGCTCGGGCTGTCGCTGATCTTCAGCGTCGGCGGCGTGGTCAATCTCGCGCATGGCGCGTTCTATGCGCTCGGCGCCTATCTGTCGGTCGAGATCACCCGATATCTCGGCTTCGGCGCGGCGGTGGTGATCTCGCCGCTCGCGGTGGCGCTGCTCGGCATCCTGTTCGAACGCTACATCCTGCGCCGCTTCTACACCGCCGACCCGATCCTGAGCCTGCTCGTCACCTTCGGCCTTGCCATGATCGCCGAGCAGGCGATCCGCATCATCTGGGGCGCCTCGCCGTTGTCGGCCTCGATTCCCTCGTCGTTGCGCGGCTCGGTGATCGTCGGCGAGTTCCTGTTCTCGCGCTACCGGCTGATGCTGCTGGCCGTGGTCGCCGTGGTGCTGCTCGCCGTCTGGCTCTTGCTGCACAAGACCTCGTTCGGCCGCGTGGTGCGCGCCGGCATCCAGCGGCCGGACATGGTGGCAGCCCTCGGCATCCGGCTGCAGCCCTACATGACCGCGATCGTGATGCTCGGCGTCGGCATGGCCGCGATGGGCGGCGCGTTCTTCGCGCCGATCACGATCGTGCATCCCGCCATGGGCGCCGAGATCATCACGGTGGCCTTTGTCGTGGTGGTGATCGGGGGCCTCGGCAGTTTCTGGGGCGTCGTGATCGCGGCGCTGCTGGTCGGCGTCGTCCGCGGCATCACCATTCACTTCGCCCCCGCCGCCGGCGAGGCCTCGATCTATATCCTGATGTTCCTGGTGCTGCTGGTGCGCCCGCGCGGGCTGCTCGGCGAGCGAATCGAGAAATTCGAATGAACTCGCTGACCGCAAAATGCCGGCCGCTGCTGCTGGCGATGCTGGCGCTGATCGCGCTGCCGTTCGTGCTGCCGCCGCTCGGGCTGTCGCTCAACACCGGCACCATGGTGGTGATCCTCGCGATCGCCGCGATGGGGCTCAATCTCTGCGTCGGCTACACCGGGCTGGTCTCGTTCGGCCACGGCGTCTGGTTCGGCATCGGCGCCTATGCCGCGGGCCTGGTCCAGCTGCACTGGTTCGGCGGCGAGATCTGGCTGCCGCTGCTGATCTCCATGGTGTTCGTTGCCATGCTGTCCGCCGCCGCCGGCCTGATCATCCTGCGCCGCCGCGGGGTGTATTTCTCGCTGCTGACGCTGGCGCTGGCGGCGCTGACCTACACCGTCGCGTTTCGCTGGAGCGAGGTCACCGGCGGCGAGGACGGCCTTGCCGGGCTGAAGCGCGGCGCCATCGGGCCGCTCAACCTCGACAACGCGACGGCCTATTACGTCACCGTCGCGCTGATCGGCCTCGGCGTGCTCTACGCGCTGCTGCGGCTGTCGCGATCACCGTTCGGCCACGTGCTGGTGGCGATCCGCGAGAACCAGTTGCGCGCCACCTTCCAGGGCTATCCGGTCGAGCGCTACAAGCTCGCGGTGTTCGTGATCTCGGCCGTGGTGACGGGGCTGGCCGGCGCGCTGCTGGCGTTCCAGACTTATCTGGTTTCGGCGGAGGCGGTCTCGGTGCCGTTTTCCGGCGAGCTGCTGGCGATGGTGGTGATCGGCGGCATGCGCAGCATGCTGGGGCCGGCGCTCGGCGCGCTCTTCTTCATCCTGTTCCGCGAATTGTTTTCGATCTGGACGCCGAACTGGCTGTTGTGGTTCGGACTGATCTTCGTCGGCTTCATCCTGTATTCGCCGGACGGGCTGGCCGGCCTCTGGCGCATGCTGGTGCGGCGCTTCCGGCCGCTGCCGGAAGAATCCGCCGCCATGAGCAAACGCAGGATCTACGAGGGCCTGCCGCTGCCGGGATTCCTGAGGCCCGAAGGGCTGCAGGGGACCGTGCTGGAGGTCAAAGGCGTGGCAAAACATTTCGGCGGCATCCGCGCGGTCGCCAATGCCGGCCTCACCATCGGCGCCGGCGAAATCCACGCGCTGATCGGCCCGAACGGCGCCGGCAAGACCACCTTGTTCAACCTGATCTCGGGCCTGTACCCGACCGACGCCGGCACCATCCGGCTCAACGGGCGCGAGATCCAGGGCGTGCCGTCCGACCGCATCTGCCACCGCGGGCTGGCGCGCTCGTTCCAGATCACCAATTTGTTCAAGGGCCTGTCGATCTACGAAAACCTGCGGCTGTCGCTGCAGGCGCAGACCCCGCATCGATTCAACATCTGGCGCGACATCGACAGCTATCCCGAGATTCACCGCGAGACCGCCGAACTCATAAAGTTCCTCGGCCTCGAAGGCATCGAGAGCATCGAAGGCGGCGAATTGTCCTATGGCGGACAGCGGCTGGTCGATCTCGGCATCGCGCTCGGCTCCAAGCCGCAGGTGCTGCTGCTGGACGAGCCGCTCGCCGGGCTGGCCGCCGCCGAGCGCGAACGCGTCTCCAACCTGGTCAAGAGCGTGGCCGCGAACATTCCCGTGCTGATCGTCGAACACGACATCGACCGGGTGCTCGGCTTCTCGCAACAGGTCACCGTGATGAACCAGGGCGAGGTGCTGATGACCGGCCCGCCCGAGGCGGTGCGCGCCGACCGAAGGGTGCAGGAAATCTACACCGGCACCGGCATCCCTGAGGTCGAACACAGCCGCAGCGACGAGGCGCGCGCGCAGGCCGCGCCGATCCTGCGCTTCGAGGGCGTCAATACCTTCTACGGCAAGAGCCACATCCTCAACGACGCGACCCTGGATGTGCGCGAGGGCGAGATCGTCGCGCTGCTGGGACGCAACGGCGCCGGAAAGTCGACATTGCTGAAGACGCTGGCCGGGCTGGTGCCGCTGGCGTCGGGACGAATCGAATATGAAGGCCGCGACATCGCCGGCCTGCCCGCCCCCGACATCGCGCGCGCCGGGATCGGCTACGTGCCGCAGGGCCGCGGCCTTTTCGCGGGCATGACGGTGCGCGAGAATCTTGCGCTCGGACGGCTGGCGCGCAAGACCGACGGCAGCCACGGCGTGGTGTGGAGCGAGGAGCAGATCCTCGAATATTTCCCGCGCCTGAAGGAGCGCATCGATGTCGCGGCGGATTATCTCTCCGGCGGCGAGCAGCAGATGGTGGCGGTAGCGCGCGCGATGTCGGGCAATGTCCGGCTGCTGCTGCTGGACGAGCCGTTCGAGGGCCTGGCGCCGACCGTGATCCTCGAACTGTTCAAGGTGTTCGACCACTTGCGCCGGCACACCTCGATCGTGATCGTCGAGCACAATCTCGATCTGGTGCTGGCGCTGGCCGACCGCGTGTTCGCGCTGGAGCGCGGCGCCGTGTTCCACCAGGGCCCGGCCACGCCGCTGTTGATCGACCTGGACTACCGCAAGAAGATATTGTGGTTGTGATTTAGATCGTCATTGCGAGCGCAGCGAAGCAATCCATTCTTCCCTATGCTTCGGGCATGGATTGCTTCGCTGCGCTCGCAATGACGGGATGAGCCATCGAGCGAAACCCAAGAGGGCCGCGATGCGACCTCTGATAGCTGCCATGATCCTCGCCTCGATCGCCCTGCCCGCGGCCCACGCCCGGGCAGCGGACGCAAAATTCACCATCGCCGTCTTCACCAAGAACACCACCAATCCCGCCTATGCGGCGTATCGCTTCGCCGCCGACCAGATCGGCCGCTCGGCCGGCGCGCGCATCGTGCACTACGTGCCGAAGAAGCCCGACAACGTCGACGAGCAGATCGAGTTGGTCGAGCAGGCGCTGAACGACCGGCCGGACGCCGTCGTCTTCATCCCCGTCGACGACGTCGCGATGATCGATTCGGTGAAGAAGCTCAACGCGGCGAAAATCCCGGTGGTGCTCGCTTCCAATCCGCTGCCCGGCGATTTCGTCAGCTATGTCGGCGCCGACGATTTCGAGATCGGCTACCGGCAGGCGCGCTATCTGTTCGACAAGCTCGGCGGCAAGGGCAGGATCGTCATCATCGAGGGCACGCCCGCCGCTCCCACCAACCGCGAGCGCGTGCGCGGCTACCGGCGCGCGCTGGCCGAGTTTCCGGGGATCGAGCTGCTCGGCTCCGGCGCCGGCAACTACCAGCAGCCCGACGCCAGACGCCTGATGGCGAAATTCATCGGGGATTTTCCCGAAATCGATGCCGTGCTCTCGGCCAATGACGGCATGGCGATCGGCGCGCTGGAGGCGCTTGGGGAAGCGGGCCGGACGTCGGTCGTGATCGGCATCAACGGTATCCTGCCGGCGGTCAAACTGATCGAGAGCGGAGCGCTGCTGGCCAGCGTCGATTTCAACATGTTCAAGATCGGCTGCACCGCGACCCGCGCGACGCTGCGCCATCTCGAGGGCGAGCCGCTGCCGCAAAAGATCATGCTGCCGGCCGAGATCATCGACAAGAGAAACTACAGCGCATGGCTGATGCCGGTGGAGCAGCGCAGTTGTCCGGAATGGAGCGAGGTGGTGAGATAACGCAGGCCGTTCCTTGATCCAGGTCAAGTCGCCACGGCGCGAATGATCTTACCAGAAGAGAACAGCTCGCAGCTGAGGAGCTTTCGGGCGAGTAGCAACATCACGGGCGCTTTTGGGCGTTGTTCCCCACCCAGAGGCGTCCGCTTGCATTTGCGTGAGCCTGTCCTGCTCGATAGATATTCGCGCGAGCGACGACGCCTCTTGGCGGTCGCGTCACGGGAGATTTGGTATGAAGACGATCGCCGCGTTAATCCTGCTGGCTCTTGCAGCTTCGCTACCTTGTCCCGCCGTGGCTCAGGAAGACCAGACCAGCGGAAACTACTGGCTGCACGAGTGCAAGAAGGACCCCAAGCAGCTGGCGGAAACCAGCGGCACCTTCCAATACGGATGGTGCTTCGGGGTCGTGTACGGTCTCAGCCTGCATCCGCAGATCTGCGTTCCCACACAGGTTCCCGTGGTGCAGGAGATGGACGTCGTCTTGAAGTACCTCGATGCCCACCCTGAAACGCGCCACAGGTCGTTCAGGCTTCTGGCGCTGGAGGCTCTGAAGGAAGCATTTCCCTGCCCCGCCGACGGCGAGAAAAGCACGCACTAAACCGCCAGCACGTCGCCGATCCGGCTGCGAATGAGTTCGCGTTCCCTTTGATCGGTCGCGGCGTCGAAGCTGACGTCGTAGGCGATCTTGGCCGGGCGTTTCAGCACCACGATGCGGTCGCCGATCTCGAGCGCCTCGCTGATCGAATGGGTGATGAACACGGCGGTCTTGCCGTTTTCCTTCACCAGGCGGACGAATTCCGCGCGCAGCCGTCCGGCGGTGGATTCATCCAGCGCCGAGAACGGCTCGTCGCACAGCAGGATGTTGGCGTTGGTGGCAAAGGCGCGCGCGATCGAGACGCGCTGGCGCATGCCGCCGGACAATGCGTGCGGATAATCGTTCTCGTGGCCGCCGAGCCCGAGTTTGGTCAGCCACAGCTGCGCGCTCGCCCGCCGCTCCGCCGCCGGCACCCCGAGCATCTCCAGGCCCAGTTCGACGTTCTCGATCGCGCTGCGCCAGGGCAGCAGCCGGTCGTTCTGGAACACGATCGCCATCTTGCCGCGGAACGAGTCGAAATCGCCGAAGGGATCGCGACCGCTGACCCGCACCGTGCCGCTGGTCGGTTCCGTCAGCCCGGCGATCATGTTGAAGATCGTCGACTTGCCGCAACCGGTCTTGCCGAGCAGCGCCAGCATCTGGCCGGAGCGGACGTCGAGATCGAGACCGTCGACCGCGCGGTAGGCCTCGGCGCTGCCCGGCTTGCCGAACACCTTGGAGACATGGTCGAGGTGGATGGCGGCCTCATCCGATGTGACGGTATCCCTCATATCGCGCGCTCCGACACCGCGCGGTAGCGGAACGCGGTATTCTCGATCAATGTCAGCGCGCCCTGCACAATCAGCACGAAGAACACCAGTTGCAACGTCCAAGCCAGCGCGCCGGCCATGTCGAACAATTGCTGCTGCTGCAGCAATTGATAGCCGACGCCGCCGGTCGCGCCGACCAGTTCGGCGACCACGACGACGCGCGAGGCGTTGCCGAGATTGACCTTCCAGGCGGTGAGGATGTCGGGCAGGATCGCCGGGGCGATCATCACCCGGAACAGTTTCATCCGGGTCGGGCGGAAGCTGAACACCATTTCCATCAGATCCCTCGACATCGCCCGCAGCGCGCCGAGCACCTGGAAGGTGAAGGCCGGCAAGGTCGTCATCACCATGATGAAGAAGATGCGGAACTCGACACCGTGGAACCAGATGATGGCGAACACCACCCAGGACAGCGCCGGGATGCCCTGTAACAGGGTCAGGATCGGGGAGAGGAAATTGTCGACCGCGCGCGAACGCACCATCACGAGCGCGAGCCCGCCGCCGACGATGAAGGCGCCGGCCAGCCCCGCCAGGATGCGGAAGATGGTCGACAGCACGTCGGCGAACATCGCTCCCGAGGAGAAGATTTCCAGACAACGCCAGAACACGTCGATCAGCGACGGAAACAGGAAGCGCGGAAAGAACAGCGAGGCGAATTGCCAGATCGCGATCACCACGACGAAAGGCAGCACCGAGGTGGCGAACCGCCTCAGCGCCGCCAGCAGCCAGTTGGCGCGCGGCGACGAGCCGGATTGTGACGTGGTTTCACTCATCGGCCCGGTCCCTGATAGATCGTCGCGGCGGATGGATCGGCCGGCAGGAACGCGATCGATTTTCCGGCCGCATAGACCGACCTGATTTCCGCGGCCACGTCGGAGGCCCACTGCACGTTCATGCCGAGCCGGTCATTGGCGCGAATGAGATCGGCGATCGCCTTCTGGTCGTCGGGCGAGCCCCTGGCCGCGATCAGTTTCGACGCCTCGTCGGGATGCGCCGTGACCCATTCGGCGGCTTCCTTGTAGGTGGCGTAGAGTTTCGGGATCAGCTTCTGGTTCTTCTCGACCCAGTCGGTATGGGCGGCAACGCCGAGATAGGGAATGTTGCGGCTGCCGGTGAATTTCTTCCAGCTGTCGGCGATCGAAAGATCGATGGTCCGCATGTCGGCCTTCTTCGACAACAGCGTGGTATAGGCCGGCTCCCAGAGCTGCACCGCGGCGGCGCGATCGGCCAGCGCATAGCCGATCAGACCGGGGGTCGCGGTATTGATCACCGAGAATTTCGCCGGGTCGGCGCCGAGCTGGCGCGCGAACCAGTCGAACATCACGTAATTGGTGGTGCCCTTGGCGGCGGCGAGATCCTTGCCCTCGAGGTCTTTCAGGGTCCTGACGTCGGGCCGCGAGGTGACGACCGCGCCCCAGAAATCGAACAGGTTGAACAGGTAGGTCACCTTGACGCCGCGGGTGTCGGCGAGCCCGACCGTCAAGAGCGAGGCGCTGCCGCCGAGATGGAATTCGTCGGAATTGAATTGTGCGGTATAGGCGTCGGGCGTGCGCTCCTCGAACTTGATCGCAAGGCCGTTCTTCTCGTCGAGTTTTTGCGCCTTGATGATCGGCGGCAGGAACGCGCCGAGCGACGGCGGACCGAACACCACGATCGACAGCGGATCGAGCGCCTCGGCCCGCGCGACCGCGGATGACAGCAGCATCGCAAGGCATGCAAGACCCGTCAGACATCGCGTCATGGCCTTCCTCCCGTGCTTGCTGCGATCCGCCATTTTCCTCACAGGCCGAACAGGCGCCGGGCAAGCCCGCCATTGATGGCGGCGCGCTCCTGATCGGAGAATGGGGTCTCGGCGACGATTTTCAGCGGCGCCAGATCGCCGATCGGGAACGGCATGTCCGAACCCATCATGATCCGGTCGGCGCCGACGATATCGGCGAGGTAACGCAGCGCGCGCGGATCCTGCACGATGGTGTCGTAATACATCGCCGCCAGCGCCGCGTCGGGATCGCCGAGCTTGTCCTTGTCGAGCGAATAGTTGCGCCGCAGCCGGCCGATCACGTAGGGCAGCGCCGCGCCGCCGATCCCGGCGACGATCTTGGCATTGGCATAGCGGGTGACGTGGCCGGCATAGATCAGCCGCGACATCGCGATCAGCGTGTCGGTGATGCGCCCCACCGCATTGGCCATGCCGTAGTCGTGCACGCGGTCGTCGCCGCTTTCGAACACCGGATGGATAAACACCACCGATCCCAGTTCGTTGGCGGTTTCCCAGAAGATCTTCAGCGAGGGATCGTCGAGCACGCCGCCCTTGCCCTTGGGCTGGGTGCCGATCATCGCGCCCTTGAAGCCGGCGGCGTGCGCCTCGCGCAGCACTTCGGCGGCGCGCGCGCCGTCCTGCAGGGGAACGGTGGCGAGCGGAACGAAACGCGGCTCGCGCATCGCGGTCTGCGCCAGATGGGTGTTGATCAGCCGCGACCAGTTCGCACCCTCCTCCGCCGGCACCTCATAGGCGAACATGTCGAGCCAGCCGCCGACCACCTGGCGCTCGATCTTCTGCTCGTCCATCCATTTCAGGCGGGCCGGCAGGTCGCTCAGCGGCTTCGAGACCGGCCGGGTCGGCTTGCCGCCGGCAAAGGAGAAACCGAGGCTGCCGCCGTCCTCGATCAGGCGGATCGAGGGAAACTGCGAACCCTGGGCGCGGATGGCTTCCAGCAGGCTCGGGGGCACCAGATGGGCGTGACAGTCGATGATCATGTGGCTTGCTCTTGTGGTTTGCCTTGTTGCGCGTCGGCGATGGCGTCGCCGATCGCCGAAATACGGATCGGAAGCTTGTTGAAGGCGATGCCGAGCGAGGCGACGCAGTCGTTGACCGCCGCCGAGATCGCGGCGGGCGCGCCGAGATAGCCGCTTTCGCCGGAACCCTTCTGGCCGAACACGGTATGCGGCGACGGCGTGCAGTGATGCACGATCTCGACCGCGGGCACCTCGTGGGCGGACGGCAGCAGGTAATCCATGAACCCTTGCGTGATCAGCTGACCCTCGTCGTTGTAGACGAACTCCTCCAGCAGCGCAGCACCAAGGCCGTGTGCGATGCCGCCGAGGGTCATACCACGGACGATATGCGGTGTGATGACGGTGCCGCAATCGTGGCCGATCACGTAACGCCTGATTTCCGGCTTGCCCAGCGCCGGATCGATCGCCATCAGCACCACGTGAAACTCGAAGGAGTGGCACGGATACATCTGGACGCGGCCGTCCTTCGGCAGGGTGTTGCCGGTCGGCACCTGCATCACATGCGTGGTCTCGAGTCCGGGCTCCATGCCCTCCGGCAGCAGATGATACTGGCGGTGGGCGATGGTGACGAGCTCGATCCAGCTCAGCGGCTTGCCGCCGGCAACCCCGACGCCGCCCGACGAGTAGACCGCCTTGTCTTCGCCGACCCCGAACTGATGCGCGCCGATCCGCGTCAGTTTTGCCTTCAGCTTCTGCGCGGCATGGAACGCGGCGCCGCCGAGCATGATCGCCATCCGGCTGCCGACCGGCGAATTGGACGGCAGGCAGGCCAGCGAATCCGGCCGCACCACGCGGATCAGATCGGGATCGATCTGCAGGACTTCGCCGACCACGGTCGAGACCAGGGTTTCATGCCCCTGCCCCGAGGACGTGTTGTGGATGGTGATGGTGACGAAGCCCAGGCCGTCGACGACGATGCGGCAGGAATCCATCCAGGTGGTGGTCGTGTTCTTCTCGTTGAGCAGCGGTTCGAACGACGAGTTGCCGCCGCTCGGCTCCAGGCAGGCGGCAATGCCGATCCCGGCCAGCAGACCCGAGGCGCGCAGGCGGTCGCGCTCCTTTTCCATCGCGGCGAAATCGATATGCGCCAGTACCTTGTCGACCACGGTGTGATAGTCGCCGCTGTCATAGGTGCTTCCGCTCGGGATCAGATAGGGAAACTGCTCCTTGCGGATGAAATTGCGCCGGCGCACTTCGATGCGGTCCTGCCCGACGGCGGCGGCGACCTTGTCGATCGCGGTCTCGATCGCGTAATTGGTCGGCGCCTGGCCGAAACCGCGCACCGCTTCCTGCACCGCCTTGTTGGATGTCACCGATTGCGCGCGGTACTGTACGCTCTCGATCTGGTAGGGCCCGACGATGGCGCCGATCGGCTTGCCCAATTGAAACGGCGCGCGACCGGCATAGGCGCCGGCATTGTCCAGCGCCCGGATCTTCATCGACTTGACGATGCCGTCGTGGTTGAAGGCGACGTCGACATCGAAAATACGGTCGGGGCCGTGGGCGTCGCCGCCGCCCATATTGTCCAGCCGGTCCTCGATCAGGCGCACCGGACGGCCGAGCCGCCGCGCCAGATGCGCCACCAGCACGGTCTGCTTGATGCCGCGCTTGACGCCATAGCTGCCGCCGACGTCGACATCCTGATGCACCCGCACGTTATTGGCGGGAATCCGCAGCGCACGCGCGATCTGGTCGGGATATTTCGGCATCTGGATCGAGGCCCAGACGTCCAGCATGTCGCGCCAGGGATCCCAGGAGGCGAGGACCCCGAACGTCTCGATCGGCACCGTGGAATTGCGTCCCCAGGTGACGCGGAACGAGAGCTGGCGCGGGCTCTCGGCAAAATGCTTGTCGACCTCGCCCCAGACAAAAGTTCGGTCGAGCAGCACGTTGGAGCCGTGCGCCGCATGCACCGGCGGACTGTCGGGCTTGAGCGCCTCTTCCGCCTTGATCACGAACGGCAACGGCTCGTAGGCGATTTCGATCTGTTCGGCGGCGTCCTCGGCCAGCGCCCGGCTTTCGGCGACCACGGCCACCACCCATTCGCCGGCATAGCGGGTTTGACCAACCGCCAGCGGATGGCGCTTTACCAGGGGCGTATCCAGACCGTTCATCAGGGGATCGGTCGCGGCGGCGAGTTCGTCGCCGGTCAGCACGTAATGCACGCCCGGCATCGCCAGCGCGGCGGACGCGTCGATCGAAACGATGCGCGCGGCCGGATGCTGCGAGGCCAGCACCGCGACATGCAGCATGCCTTCGAGCGCGACATCGGCCACGTAATGGCCCTGGCCTGCGACGAAGCGGCGATCCTCGCGAACCCGGCGATTGGTCGAGACGAAGCGAAAGTTTTTGGGATCGGCGTTCATTTCGCCTCCGCGGGTGCATCGGCCGGCGTCGCCGAATGCGGCGTGTTGGCTTTTTGCAGGCGATCGGCGGCGAACTGCACCGCCTCGATGATCTGGCCGTAGCCGGTGCAGCGGCAGATATTGCCGGAGATCGCCTCGACGATGTCCTCGCGGGTCGGCGTCACGTTACGCTGCAGCAGCGCATGCGCCGATAGGATCATGCCCGGCGTGCAGTAGCCGCATTGCAGGCCGTGGGTTTCGCAGAAGGCGTCCTGGATCGCGCTGAGTTCGCCCGGCGCTGGCGCCAGCCCCTCGATGGTGGTGATCTCGTAGCCGTCGGCCTGCGCCGCGAACATCAGGCAGGAGCGCACCGGCTCGCCGTCGACCAGCACGGTACAGGCGCCGCAGACGCCGTGCTCGCAGCCGGCGTGGGCGCCGTTGAGCAGGAATTTCTCGCGCAAGGCATCCAGCAGCGTCGTGCGCGGCTCGACATCGGCGGTGCGGCTGACGCCGTTGATGCGCAGGTTCACCTTCATCATGCGCCCTTTGCTGACTTGGCGGCGGCGTTGTCGCGCGCCTGTTCGATCGCGCGTACGCCGAGCGTGACCGCGACGCGGCGGCGATAGGCGGCGCTGGCATGCAGGTCGCTCATCGCCTCGATGTCGGCGCAGGCGGCATTGACGGCGTCGAACACCGCGCCGGTGTCCAGTTTCGTGGCCGTGAGAGAGGACGTATCGAGCCGCAGCGGCCGGTCGGCGACGCCGCCAAGGCCGAGCGCGATCTCGAGGCAACGCCCCTCCTCGTCGAGCGCGACCTGGGCCGCGGCGGAGACGAACGCAAAATCCGAGCGTCGCGCGCTGATCTCGAAGAAGCCGGTGCCCATGCGCTGATAGGACCAGACCGGAAACCGCACCGCGCGCACGCACTGGCCCGGATCGATCGACGTTACCATCGGCCCGATGAAGAAATCATCCGCCTGCACCGATGCCGAGCCGGCGGAGGATGCGAGCAGGATATCGGCGCCGAGCGTCACGGCGACCAGCGGGATTTCGGCCGAGGGATCGCCGTTGGCGATCGAACCGCCGATGGTGCCGCGGTTGCGGGTCGGCGGATGGCCGACCCATGGCAGCACGCGCGCCAGCAAAGGTACCGCGGCGCGGATCACGGGATCGCGTTCGGCCTGCGCCTGCCGCGTGGTGGCGCCGACGATCACGCAGCCTGCTTCCTCGCGGATGCCGGCAAGCTCCGGCAATCGCATGATGTCGATCAGCTTGGCCGGGCGCGCCAGCCGCATCGCCAGCATCGGCACCAGCGTCTGGCCGCCGGCGATCAGGCGGGCGTCGTCGTCGCCGGCCAGCAGTTCGCAGGCCTCGGCGAGCGAACCCGGTCTGACATAATCGAAGGGCGCGGGTTTCATGTGCCGCTAGCCCAGCGGCAGGCCGCTGAGCGCCGGCGACAGCACCGAGACGGTTTGGGTTTTCAGCAGCGCGCCGTCGGTTTCGCTGGCCGCCTTCAGCGCCGCCCATTCCGGATCCGCCGCGAACGAAGCCAAGGCCTGCTTGCGCGAATCCTCGTCGGCAAAGCGCGTCATGTAAGTGAGGCGGCCGTCTTCCACCGGCGCGGTGAAGACGCCGACCAGCTCGATGCCGTGGCGGGGGAAAAATCGGGTCGCGACGTGATCGCAAAACCGGCGGCGCATCGCGTCGGCTCGACCTTCGGCGGCCTCGTAGACCCGGATTTCATAGATCAACACGCGCTCCCATCGTTGCCCGCAGCTTGTTCGAACCCACCGCCGCGCTGGCGGGACGATAGAAGCCGGGCGCGGAAATTGTCAAATATAAACTGAGGCAATTAGGCAGATTATGTAGAATTGAGTTGGTTCAATCTGGAGGATGAGACGTTTACGTATTCGGATAAACCATCTATATATCAGCATCTTATTAATCACCCGACTTCAAGATCACCGAAAATGGGTCCGCATCAGTGCCGAGTTCTGGGTCAAACATTGCAACAATCAGATAATTGTACTAGGGAGAAAAACGGCCGATCACAGGCCGCCCATGCGCTTCTTGCGGATAGCTCGAAATGACCGACTGGGTACCCGCTCTCGCTTCGCTTTCCGGGCCACGCTATCTCGCCTTCGTCGCTGCGCTGGAGACCGATATCGCTACCGGCCGCGTCAAGCCCGGCATGCAGCTGTTGCCCCAGCGCGAGATGGCGCAGCGGCTCGGTCTCAGCGTCGGGACGGTGTCGAAGGCCTATGCCGAGGCCGAGCAGCGCGGCCTGATCTCGGGCGAAGTCGGGCGCGGCACCTTCGTACAGCGGCGGCGGACGGAAGCCCGCGGTCTCGGCCTCTCGGACCCAACCATCAACCTGGCGCTCAACGTCCCGCCCACTACCGGCGAGGACGAACTCATCGGCGCTGTGCTCGCCGAGATCGTCGCCGACGGCGAGATGTCGAACCTGCTCGGCTATTTGCCGCACCAGGGCCTGCGGCGGCACCGCGAGGCGATGGCCACCTGGCTTACCGCGCTCGGGGTGACCGCCGAGCCCGATCACCTCTTCATCACCCATGGCGGTCAGCACGCGCTGTCGATCGCGCTTCCGATGGTGGCGGCGCCCGAGGCCATCGTGCTCACCGAAAGCTACACCTATTCCGGCATGCTGGCGCTGTCGGCGCTGTCAGGCTATCGCCTGCACGGCGTCGCGACCGACGCCTTCGGGCTGATCCCGGAACATCTCGACCGCGCCTTCGCCGAGACCAAGGCGCGCGTGCTCTATTGCATGCCGACCTTGCAGACGCCGACGGGATCGGTGATGCCGCTTGGCCGCCGCCAGGCCATCGCCGAGATCGTCCGCCGCCACGACGCGTATCTGCTGGAAGACGATGCCTATGGTTATCTGCTGTCGCCGCCACTTCCGCCCATCGCCAAATTCATTCCCGAGCGCAGCTTCTATGTCGTGAGTTTCGCCAAATGCCTGGCGCCGGGGCTTCGCATCGCCGCGATGATCGCGCCCGAAGCGTTTCGCGATCGTGCCATCAACGCGCTGCGCGCCACCGGCTGGATGGCGGTGCCTGTCATGGCCGAAGTGGTGGCGCGGCTGATCAATAGCGGCGGCCTCGCCCGCCAGGCCAGGCTCAAGCGCGACAAGGCCGCCGCCCGCGACGCCATCGCGCGCCGGGTGTTGAAGGAGTGGCTGCCGGACGCGACCGGCGCCCCCGGCTTTCATCTCTGGCTGCCGCTGCCGGCCGGCCGCACGCTGGCGGCGCTGATCGCGCAAGCCGCCCAGGCCGGCATCACGCTGGCGCCCCCCGGCACCTTGCGGCGAATGGAAAATGAAAGCCTCGGCATCCGGCTCTGCCTCGGCGCGCCCGCGACAGAAGCGGATCTCGAACGCGCGCTGACCGAAATCCGGCGTATCCTGGAGATGGCCGAAGCGATCTCGTTCGTCTGACGACAAGAAAACAACGCGGGAGAAAGCCATGTCACGAAACCTAGCCGCGCTGCTCGTTGTCGCCGCGCTGATCCCGGCGAGCCCCGTGAAGGCCGAGGACTGGCCGACCCGGCCGCTCACCATGGTCAATCCGTTCGCAGCCGGCGGGCCGAACGACGTGATGGCGCGGCTGTTCGCCCAGCGCATGGGCGAGATCCTGGGCCAGCCCGTGATCGTCGAGAATATCGGCGGCGCCGGCGGCATGAACGGCGCCGAGCGCGTCGCCAAGGCAGCCCCCGACGGCTACACCTTCCTGCAGGGCACGGTTGGCACGCAGGCGCAGAACCAGACGCTGTTCAAGAAGCCGGCCTACGACTCGACGAAGGATTTCGCGCCGGTGGCGCTGGCGGTCGAGGCCCCGCTGGTGCTGATCGCGCGCAAGGACTTTCCGGCCAGGGACATGAAGGAATTCGTCGCCTATGCCAAGACCCATGGCGACAAGATGCAATACGCCTCCGCAGGCACCGGTTCGGCGATCCATCTCGGCTGCGCGCTGGTCAACCAGGTCGCGGGGATCGACGTCGTCCACGTTCCCTATCGCGGCGCCAATCCGGCGATGCAGGACCTGATCAGCGGCCGGGTCGACTATCTCTGCGACATCATCACCACCGCAAAGCCGCAGATCGACGCCGGCACGGTGAAGCCGATCGCCATCCTGACCAGGGCGCGCTCGAAGGTGCTGCCGGACGTCCCCACCGCCATCGAGCAGGGGTTCAATGTCGAGGCCTATACCTGGAACGCGTTCTTCCTGCCGAAGGGAACGCCCGAGGCGATCGTCCAAAAACTCAACCATGCGACGGTGGAAGCGATGAAGACCCCGTCGGCGCGCGAGAAACTCGAAAGCGCCGGCCTGCAATTCGTCTCCGACGACCGCACCACGCCGGAATACCTCGCCAAATTCGTGCAGAGCGAAATCGCCAAATGGGCGGTGCCGATCAAGGCCGGCGGCATCAGCGTGGAATAGGGCGGCGGGACCCATCAATGCCGGACGTCCGCTTTGGTGCGCATTCCGGACTCAAGTCGGACATTGCCTCACTTCCGAAATGTGCCAACGCACAAAGTCGCTGCGCTCCAGCCCGCTGCGCGGGAGCAAGAGCCGAG
>Ga0302157_10000994_pt1 | contig 35900 bp, 35 predicted proteins | sample I_Bog_N3_3_FD_193502 | JGI IMG/M metagenome (GOLD analysis project Ga0302157, IMG submission 193502) | Peat permafrost microbial communities from Stordalen Mire near Abisko, Sweden - I_Bog_N3_3 | ecosystem: Environmental > Terrestrial > Soil > Wetlands > Peat | place: Sweden: Abisko, Stordalen...
ACAAAAATCCGGATAGATTAGGCAGTCTTTTGCCACGCACGAGAATTCCGCTACAATCGGACACCACCATTATGCGATCACTATAGGCAGAATTATGCTCACCGGTAGTCTGGTAGCGCTGGTCACTCCCATGCAGGAGGATGGCCACATCGATTTCGAGGCGCTAAATCGTCTCGTTGAATTTCATATCGCAAACTCAACCGCGGGATTAGTGGCGGTCGGCACCACGGGCGAATCCGCTACTCTGGAACAGGATGAACACCTGGCCGTGGTGCGGGCCGTGGTCAAGCAAGCAGCCAAACGCGTGCCAGTGATCGCGGGCGCGGGCTCCAACAGTACGGCCCACGCCATCGAACTTGCGCGTCTGATGCAGGACGCGGGCGCGGACATGCTGTTATCGGTTGCGCCTTATTACAACAAGCCAAGCCAAGAAGGAATGTATCTCCACTTCAAGAGTCTGGCTGCCGCCGTACAGATCCCGGTAATTCTATATAATGTCCCCGGTCGCACTGTGGCGGACCTGAGCAACGACACCATACTTCGCCTCGCGCAAATTGGTAATATTGTCGGCGTCAAAGACGCTACCGCCAATATAGCGCGCGCCTGCGACCTGGTACGGCGCGCACCCAAGGACTTTGCGTTGTACTCAGGCGAAGACAGTACCGCCATGGCCTTTATGCTCTGCGGTGGGCATGGTGTAATTTCGGTCACGGCCAATGTCGCCCCGAAACTCATGGCAGAAATGTGCCAGGCGGCACTGGCTGGAAATCCGCGGCAAGCGCAAGAGCTCAACGCCCAACTGCAGGATTTGCACCAGTTGTTATTTATTGAACCGAGCCCGGCGGCCAGCAAGTGGGCGCTGTCGCGCATGGGATTGATCGCGGATGGACTTCGTCTACCGCTAGTGAGCCTGACCGACACCAGCAAACCGCTGGTCGAGGCCGCAATGAAGCAAGCAAAAATACTCTAACCCCCAGATGGGAGCACGTATGAAACGAACCGCGCCAGCCGCGATTCTGCTGGCAACCGGCCTGATCGCCGGCTGCAGCTCAAGTGAACCGCTTACTCAAAAAGCCGATTTTCAGTCTGTAGCGCCGAGCAAGGCGGACGCTACCGCGTTTGCGCTCGAAGTTCCACCAGACCTGTCGACACCGCAAACCCAGAACAAGTACACCGTACCGGCCTCCGGCGTCGTGTCGGCCAAACAAGCGAGCGCGCAGCAGCCTGCGGCCACGCCAGCGGCGACAGCGACAGCGGCGGCGAGCGCGAGCACCGCCTCGCTGCCGACGGATCAAGTCAAAATGGTGCGTGATGGCAATCAGCGCTGGCTAGTGGTAGGCAACAAGTCTGAAGCCGAATTGTGGCCATTACTTAAAGCCTTCTGGCAAGACAGCGGCTTTACCATCAAGTCCGAAGAACCCGACTCCGGGATCATGGAAACCGACTGGGCGGAAAACCGCGCCAAGTTGCCGAATGATGGCATTCGCAAGCTGATTGAATATGTCGGCCTGGACACCATCTACTCAACCTCGGAGCGCGACATGTTCCGCATCCGCCTGGAAAAGGGCGAGAACGGCGCAACCGAAGTCTATTTCGCGCATCATGGCATGGAAGAGGTGTATACCGACCAAAGCAAGACCGAAACTCGCTGGCAGCCGCGCGCCACCGATCCGGCTCTGGAAGCCGAAATGCTGGCTCGCTTCATGACCCGGCTGGGCACCAGCACCGAACAGGCGCGCGCAGCCATCAAGAAAACCGAGGCGCCGGTCGTTGCGCAGGCAGCGCCAATCACCTCAGGCAGCCTGAACATCAACGACAGCTTCGATCGAACCTGGCGTCGCGTTGGTCTGGCTCTGGATCGTATTGGCCTGGTGGTGACCGATCGCGATCGCGCGCAAGGCATCTACTTCGTCAATCCGGCCAAGAATGACGTCGACAAGGTTGAAACCCCGGGATTCTGGTCCAGCCTATGGGGCAGCAAAGCCGCCAGCGCGCCAACGGGCGACAGCGGCATGCGCATCCTGATCAAGGAAACCGCTCCAGGCAGCACTACGATCTCGCTACTGGATAAACAAGGTCAACCGCTCAACAATCGTTTAGCCAATGACTCATTAACCAAACTGCAGCAAGAACTGCAATAAGATTAAGGCCGCGGATTAACCCCCGTGGCTTTTTATTTTTAAAGCCGAGAACAAAAAAAACCCGCGAAGAAATTCGCGGGTTTTTTTATCTCAAGCACAGCGCAAACTGAAACTCGAGGAAATAAAAAACCGGCTGTAGCCGGTTTTTTATAACTGCTCAGTACTAGCTTAGTTTGCAGCAGAAGCCGCAGCCGGAGCAGAAGCAGCCGGAGCGGATGCAACCGGAGCCGAAGCAACCGGAGCAGAAGCAGCAGGAGCGGATGCAGCAGCCGGAGCGGATGCGTCAGCAGCAGGAGCTTCGTCTTTTTTACCGCAAGCGGACAGAGCTACAGCCAGCAGGGCAGCAACGAGGAGCGACTGTTTCATTTTTTCTTTACCTTTGAAGATAAGTTGAACAAGACGTCAGTTTAATCGCAGCCATCAATAATGATGGGAACGGCTGAAAATCCTTCAGTGCGCAAATTGTAGCACGAAAAAAAATACTGCATAGGGTGCAAAACGTCCAAAAATACAACGAATGCGACTTCAACGTGCTGCATAGCAGCAATGCAGTCAAAACTGCCGTCTAAACCACTGCAGTCTCGTTTTCGAACCGACCAAATGCGCAGTTTCGATCAGAATTTGTTGTTATTGTGCTACAAAATTGAAGGCCTGCCAAGACTCAATCTGCGAGATTGGCTCAGATAGCCCGATTCTCTTGGAATACGCGCGTTCTAACTGGCTAAGCACCAGCTATATATTGTGGCCATATCGGCACAACACGGAGACCGCGCGCGTAACAGCGGTTTTTTGAGACATGGGAATCAGACGGCTCTCAATTTCTCCAGGCAGTATTATTTTTGTTTAAACAAAACAAACAAAACACATTAAATCGATTCGCCAACATTAAAAATGACGCAGAGCCCCCGACATGAAGTCAGTCGCTACACCCAAAATTTATCAGCCCGCAAGCGCCCCCCACGCGCACTCTCCCCGCATACTCACGGACAATGGTTTACAATAGCCACAAGCGCGGCAATCAGCGCGCCGCTACTGCAGGCACGCCCTGTTATTCTTTTTACCCTTCCTGCACGGATAATATTCATGCAAATCGCAAAAAATACCGTCGTAACCCTGCACTATGAGATGTTCGACACCGACAACACCCTGCTCGACAAGACCGAAGAGCCCATCAGCTATCTGCATGGTGGCTATGACGGTATTTTCCCGTTGGTTGAAGAGGCGTTGCATGGCAAAGATGTAGGGGATTCGGTCGACGTAAAACTAGCGCCGGAAGATGCATTCGGCGAACCGGATATGGATCTGGTCCGCAGTGAACCGCTGGATGTCTTCCCCGCCGATGTCGAAGTGGGCATGATGTTTGAAGCGGACGATCCGGAAAGTGGCGAAGTCCTGCTGTTCCGCGTCACCGATATTGCCGATGGACAAGCTGTCGTGGATGCAAACCATCCGCTGGCGGGCTCCAGCATCCGCTTTGTCGCCAAGATCGTCGAAGTCCATGCCGCTACTGAAGAAGAGATCACGCACGGTCATGCTCACGGCGAACACGGCCACGAGCACTAAGCCGTCTGCTGAGTAAGGCTTTCAGCACGCAGCAAGGCCGGCCCGCAAGGGCCGGCCTTTTCATTAGCCCCCCTTAGGGCTGCGGCCCAGCGTGACCCGGTCGTGCCCCGCCAGATCCGCCAGCGTTTCCACCTCGGTCATACCATGCGCCCTCAATAACTGGCGCACCGCGTCACCCTGATCGTAGCCATGCTCCATCATCAACCAACCCGTGGCGCGTAAATGCGCGCGCGCCCCAGCCACAATCTCACGTAGGCAACTCAGGCCATCGCCGTCATCGGTCAGCGCCTGGCGTGGTTCAAAGCGCAGATCGCCTTGCTGCAAATGCGGGTCATTCCGAGCGATATAGGGCGGATTGGAGACAATCAGATCGAATTGCCGCGTCACAGGCAAGGCCGCATACCAAGATCCATGCAGAAACGTCACCACGGCGCCTAGATCGCCGGCATTGCGCCGCGCCACCCGCAAAGCATCCTGCGAGACATCAACCGCGCTCACCCTCCAGGCAGGGCATTCCAGCGCCAGGGTCACGGCAATCGCGCCGCTACCCGAGCCCAAATCCAATACATCGGCGCCCCCCTTTCCCACCCGCTCCAGCGCCGCATCGATCAAATGCTCGGTTTCGGGACGAGGAATCAGCACACCAGGCGCCACATGAAACGGACGACCATAAAACTCGCGCAGCCCAAGCAAATAGGCCAAGGGTTCACCTTGCACACGCCGCTCGGCCAGCGCGCTAAAGCGGGCATATAGCGCCGGATCAAGCTCGCGCTCTGGATCCGCGACAATACGGGCATGAGTCAGCGTGGCATCCACGCAAGCCAGCAACAAACGCAACTCCATGCGCGGCAAGTCAAAGGCGCGTAGCGCCTCGGCAATCGACGGCATTAAACATCCTTAGTCGGGAAGATCTGCATAGGGAATACGGCGCGCGATAATCCGCGTCTTATGTCCCAACCCCGGGGCATTACGATGGTCATCGTAATAACGGGGATTTGGCACCATGGCCGCCAGCTTGGCCGCCTGAGTCACATTCAGGCGCGCCGCGCTGATATGGAAGTAATGGCGCGCCGCCGCGTCAGCGCCAAACACTCCATTGCCCCACTCGATCACATTCAGGTAGATCTCGAAAATTCGGCGTTTATCCATCACCGACTCCAGCATCACAGTAATCACCGCCTCTTCGCCCTTGCGCCATGGGGTGCGTTTATCGGAGAGGAACAGATTCTTGGCCAATTGCTGACTGATGGTCGACCCACCGGCCACGATACGCCCTTTCTTCATGTTCTTTTCGAACGCCGCCTCCATGCCATCCCAGTCAAACCCGACATGATCCACAAAGCGGGCGTCCTCGGCGACAATCAGCGCGCGTTTGAGATTTGGAGAAATGGCATCGTACGCCACCCAGTGCTGACGCAGCTCGGCATCAGGATCGTCTTGCTGCAGCACCGCCAGTCGCTCGGTCATAAAAGCACTGGCATCGGGATTATGGGTACGCCAGTAAACGATATGACCGAAAATCCATAAGTTATACAAGGCAAAGGCGGCCACCAGGACCGCCAGTAATTTCATCGTCAAACGCATGATCAAGCCAGTAACTCTCTCAGCATATTGGTGACCGAGCGCGTCTCCGGCTTGACGCCATGCCAAATAAAATAAGATTCCGCCGCCTGTTCGACCAACATACCCAGACCATCGGCCAGCATACCGGCGTTTTCCGCCTGAGCTCGCTGCAGGAACAGGGTCAAACCACTGCTATAGACCATGTCATACGCTAGCGTACGCGCGGTAAACAGACCATGAGGGATCGGCGGCAACTCGTTATTCAAGCTGGTCGAGGTTCCATTAATCACAATATCAAAGTGCTGACCCGTCAGCGCTTCATAGCTCACCGCGCTGCAGGAGCCCGAAGTGGCGAAGTGATGCGCCAGAGCTTCGGCCTTGATCAAGGTACGATTGGCGATGGTCAACGATGCCGGCTTTTCTTCCAGTAGCGGCCCAAGGACTCCACGCACCGCGCCGCCGGCACCGAGAATCAACACATGCTTGCCGGCGATGGAGAAATCGAGATTGCCCACAATATCCCGCACCAGACCAACCCCATCGGTATTATCGCCATAGACTTTACCATCGCGGAACGTCAGGGTATTCACCGCTTCGGCGGCGCGCGCGCGCGCGCTCAACTCGGTGGCGTAGCGGTAGGCCTCCCCCTTAAACGGCAGGGTGACATTCAGCCCGCAACCTCCGGTTTTGACAAAGGCATTCACCACGTCGCCAAATCGATCAAGCGCAGCGAGCAAACGCTCATAACGGATCGTCCGATTTTCAACCCGGGCAAACTCGGCATGAATAAAAGGGGACTGGCTGTGCGCCACGGGGTTACCGATGACGGCGTAACGTTCGGTCATGATCAACTTTCTGAGAATCCAAGTGCAGGCGCACAGCATCCTCCACACTAACGAGATGCTGCCGCAATATCTGAAAACACATTAATACATCAACCCTGAACCCAGGGCAATCCTCGCGCCTTCCAACCATTAATATGGCCACGCTGCCCCGCAGCATCCTTCTCGCCCTCGAAGCCCTCAAGCACGTTATAAATATGCAAAAAACCCGCTTGCTGCGCCGCACGCGCGGCCTCGTCCGAACGCACGCCTGAACGGCACATCAACATGAGAGTCGCATCCGGGTCAACCTTGCGCCGCAATTCGGCAACAAAGCCCGGGTTGAGCTGCATACCCGGGAAACTACGCCATTCAAGACACAAGGTGTTTGGCGCATTGCCAACAAACTGCCACTCGGCGGCGCTGCGCACATCCACCAGCACCACTTGGACCGAATGCTCCATCAGATAAAACGCTTCCTGCGGCAGCAGCGCCCCAGTATAGGGCAATGCCAGCTCGCTCCCACGCTGCGCCGCCAGCGCCACAATCGCTTGGACTTGTTCCATTTGTTATCCTTGTGCGGTTTACAGGTCACCAAAATATGACATAGCGAATATAATGCCCCAAAATGGTGGGCATAGTCGCGCGCATGGCCGCGCCATTTTGGTGCCGCGCCAACAGGCATGCACCATAACAGGGCAAGTCTAATGCAATGCAAATGGCTTAAGTGTTTAGCGACAATGACTTAAGGTCACAAAGCGGACTGGCACGCTTCATGCTAGGTAGTACGCACCACAATATGTTTTTTTTAGCATACCTTTGATGCACGTAGCCTTTTTAGGAGATCATCATGGCGGTTGCAGACGTACTGAAACTGATTCAGGAAAACGACGTTAAGTTCGTGGACCTGCGCTTTACCGACACGCGCGGCAAAGAGCAACACGTGACCATTCCGGCACACGTGGTTACCGAAGATGTTCAGGCTTGGTTCGAGCATGGTCATGCATTTGACGGCTCTTCGATTGCGGGTTGGAAGGGCATTCAGGCGTCCGACATGCTGCTGATGGCGGATCCGGCTTCCGCCCGGGTCGACCCATTCTTTGACGAAGTCACCGTATTCATGACCTGCGACGTAGTCGATCCGGCCGATGGCAAGGGCTATGACCGCTGTCCACGTTCGATCGCCAAGCGCGCCGAAGCCTATTTGAAGGCAACCGGTATCGGTGACACCGCCTACTTTGGCCCGGAACCGGAATTCTTCATTTTTGATTCGGTTACCTGGGGCGCCGACATGTCCGGCTGCCACGTTAAAATTGAATCCGAAGAAGGCGCCTGGGCATCGGCGCAACAATTCGAAGGCGGCAACATGGGCCACCGCCCAGGCATCAAGGGCGGCTATTTCCCCGTGCCTCCCGTTGACTCTTCGCAAGATATCCGTTCGGCCATGTGCCTGCTGTTGGAAGAGCTGGGCGTGCCGGTCGAAGTGCATCACCATGAAGTCGCCACCGGCGGCCAAAATGAAATCGGCACTCGCTTCTCGACCCTGACGCAACGCGCCGACTGGACCCAGACGCTGAAGTATGTGGTGCACAACGTAGCCCACAGCTATGGCAAAACCGCCACCTTCATGCCTAAGCCTATCGTTGGCGATAACGGCTCCGGCATGCATGTACACCAATCGATCTGGAAAGACGGTCAAAACCTGTTCGCCGGCGACGGCTATGCGGGTCTGTCCGATCTGGCGCTGTACTACATTGGCGGTATCATCAAGCACGCCAAGGCGCTCAACGCCATCGCCAACCCGGGCACCAACTCGTACAAACGTCTGGTACCGCACTTCGAAGCACCGGTAAAGCTGGCTTACTCGGCCAAAAACCGCTCGGCCTCGATTCGTATTCCGCACGTACCGAGCCCGAAGGCGCGCCGGATCGAAACCCGGTTCCCGGATCCGTTGGCCAATCCGTACTTGCTGTTCTCCGCGCTGATGATGGCCGGTCTGGATGGTATCCAGAACAAGATTCATCCTGGCGACCCGGCTGACAAAAACCTGTACGATCTGCCGCCGGAAGAAGACAAGCTGATTCCGACGGTGTGCGCTTCACTGGACGAAGCACTGGACGCGCTGGATCACGACCGCGAGTTCCTGACCCGTGGCGGCGTATTCAGTAACGAATGGCTCGACGCTTACATCGAATTGAAGATGCAAGAAGTCAACCTGACGCGCATGACCACGCATCCGGTTGAGTTCTCGATGTACTACAGCCTGTAATTCCTGCCGACGTCACACGACGTCCGAGGATCCCAGAAAACCCGCAAGGCTCTAGGCTTTGCGGGTTTTTTCATTGCCCGCCGGCAAAAGTCGGAATAAGCCGTAGCTCACCGCAAAAAATGGCTATAAAAAATATGGCTCTCGGTTGCTTGGATTGCTCTATTTTGCCAGTGAGGACAGTGATGCGCGCCAAATTTTCAGCCTGTTGGCTTCTAGGAGCGTTACTTTGGCAGCCCCATGCATGGGGAGCGCCTCCCCCATTTCTGCTTCTCACCGACTATTACCCGCCATTAAGCATGATGGTGGCGAACAATCAGGTCGGCGGGCTGACCACCGAACTGGCGCAAGCACTGTTTCAGCGCGCTAAGATCCCCGCCCACATCAAGCTCTGGCCTTGGGCCGCGGCGCTAGCGGTCGCGGCGAAAGCCAATAACACCTGCGTGTACCCGACTACGCGCACCCCCAAGCGCGAAACCCTATATAAATGGGTCGGCCCGTTAACCGCGGATCCTTGGGTTTTATATGCGGGACCCTTGAGCCCAAAAATCAAAATCACTCGTCTGGAGGATGTCGCGCCATATCGTATTGGCAGTTATAGCAGCAGTGCCGAAGGGCAATATTTGAGCACGCATCATCTGACCTTGGCCATGGAGTCGGATGATGAAGCCAATCCCCGCATGCTAGCGGGAGGACGAATCGATTTCTGGGCCACGTCGATTTATCGCGCCCCCTATGAAATCCAGAAGGGCAAGTTCCACGGGTTTTACCCCGTTTTGATGTTCAAGACAGATAATTATACCTATCTTGCCTGCAACACCACCGTCGCCGACAGCACGATTACACACTTGAATCAGCTGTTGCAACGCATGCGCCAAGATGGGGCAATCGATAAAATACGCGCCCGCTACGCGCTACGCGTGGTTCATTAATCGCATAACCGGCCAACTCACAAAGCCATCCTGCCTTGCACTGTTTCTGACTCTCCCCGCCAGTGATACACGCCAGGCCATGATCGGCCAGCCCTCTGCTGGTGCCAATCCCCAACAGCGGTGCATCCAGTCGCGTCCCGTTCAGCCATACGCACCAAAATAGTGCATACTCAAATTTAAATAGGCGCTAAGCCCAAAAAAATCGGGCCTGCTTATTGCTTACTGTGTATTCAACCTTTGCTTGCGGATCTGCCATGACCACACAGTGCTACGCCGGGCTTGAACTTCTGGACACACCGGTACTGATCGTGCACGGCGATGGCGCGCTGGTTTTCGCCAACCCCGCGTGCGAAAGCCAGCTGAGCTTTAGCCAGCGCGAATTACTGCGCCACAGTTTGCAAGAACTGATCTCCCCGTGCGAAGCGGTGCAACAAGCACTCGCGACCGCGCTCGAGCATAACGCCAGCTATATCGAGCACGATCTGGAACTGTCGGCGGTGCACTCTGGCCAGTTGCTGCATTTCGCGGTGACCGTCACCCCGATCGATGTCCAGGCGCGCCTGGCGCTGATCGAACTGCGGCCGCTGGATCAGCAACTGAAAATTGTCAACGAAGAGCGCCGTCTGCTGCAGCACCAGGCAAACCGCGAACTGATTCGCAACCTGGCGCACGAAATCAAAAACCCGCTCGGCGGTATCCGCGGCGCCGCGCAGTTGCTGGAACACGAGCTGCAGAACAAGCCCGAGCTCAAGGAATACACCGAAGTCATCAAGGAAGAAGCCTTACGCTTGCAGTCCTTGGTGGATCGCATGCTGGCGCCGCACCGGCGCCATGTTGCGAGCGAAGTGAATATCCATGAAGTCCTGGAGCGGGTACGCAGCATTGCACTGGCCGAATACTCGCAAGGGCTGAGCATCCGCCGCGACTACGATGTCAGCCTGCCCGCTATGGTGGCGGATAAAGAACAATTGATCCAAGTCGTACTGAATATTGTCAAAAACGCGATTCAAGCCATGAAAGGCGAAGGCACGCTGACCCTGCGCACCCGCGTAGCGCGCCAAGTGACGCTGGCGCGCAAGCGCCATGCCCTAGTCTTGAAACTACAGATTATCGATGACGGCCCTGGCATTCCGGACGACATTCGCGACCATCTATTTTATCCGCTGGTCACCGGACGCGCCGAAGGCACCGGGCTTGGCCTGACACTGGCGCAAGCCTTCGTACACCAGCATGGCGGCAGCATCGAGTTTGACTCGCGCCCGGGGCAAACCTGTTTTACGGTGCTGCTCCCTTTCATCCAAGAACAAGCACGCGCCCTGGCAAGCACCAGCAGCGGCGCGCAAGGAGGCTAAAGCATGGCAGTCTGGATCATCGACGACGACAAGGCGATCCGCTGGGTGCTGGAAAAGGCCCTGGCGCGCAGCGCCATCGCCTACCAAAGTTTTTCCAGTGCCGACGACGCGCTGGGCGCCTTGGCCGAGACAACCCCGCAAGTGATGATTTGCGACATTCGCATGCCGGGCACCGATGGGCTGAAATTTTTAGCGCAGGTCAAAATCGAGCATCCGCAAGTGCCGGTAATCATTATGACCGCGCATGCCGACCTGGACTCAGCGGTGTCCGCCTTCCAGGGGGGGGCCTTCGAATACCTGCCCAAACCGTTCGATATCGATCAGGCGGTCGAGCTGATAGAGCGCGCCCTGGCGGAAACCGGCCAATCGGCGGCATCCGGCGCGGTACAAGAGGAATTGCCAGCACTCTTGGGACAAGCCCCGGCGATGCAGGATGTGTTTCGCGCCATTGGTCGCCTGTCGCAATCATCGGTCACGGTACTGATTACCGGCGAGTCCGGCACCGGCAAAGAACGGGTTGCGGAAGCGCTGCATCGCCACTCGACCCGCGCCAGCCGTCCATTTATCGCCTTGAATACCGCGGCGATTCCCAAGGACCTGCTCGAAAGTGAACTGTTTGGCCATGAAAAGGGCGCGTTCACCGGCGCCCAAGCCACGCGCCGTGGGCGCTTTGAAGAAGCCGAGGGCGGAACACTGTTTCTCGATGAAATCGGCGACATGCCCACCGAGTTGCAGACGCGCTTGTTGCGCGTACTCTCGGATGGTCATTTCTACCGCGTGGGCGGACACACTCCGATCAAGGCCAATGTGCGGGTGATCGCCGCCACCCATCAACACCTTGAAGATCGCGTCCGACTGGGCTTGTTTCGCGAAGATCTGTTTCACCGACTTAATGTCATCCGCCTGCGCCTGCCACCGCTGCGCGAACGCTGCGAAGATATTCCGCTCTTGGCGCGCTATTTCTTGCAGAAGAGCGCCAGCAGCCTGACGGTTGACCCCAAACGCCTGAGTCCGGCCGCCATGCAGTGTATTTGCGATTACGACTATCCGGGTAATGTGCGTCAATTGGAAAACCTGTGCCAATGGATCACAGTGATGGCGCCGGGGCAGACGGTCGAGATCTCCGATCTGCCACCGGAACTCAAGTCACCACAGCTTGAAGTCGAAAGCAGCGTCCACCCACAGAGCGTCGGGCAACCAAGCGCGCGCGCCAATGACTGGACTCAGGGCCTGGCGGAGGAAGTGCGCCGACGACTGGATGCGGGCGAAAGCGGCATCATTGACAGCCTGACCCAGCGCTTTGAGGAGTGCTGCATCCGCGCAAGCCTGACGCACACCGCCGGGCGCAAAATGGAAGCCGCGCAATTGCTGGGCTGGGGACGCAACACGCTGACCCGGAAAATCCAGGAAATGGGGCTGTCGGCATTTCACGACTCGAACAAATACTAAGGACCCACTGAGCAGTTGATTGACAGGGGTGGCACATGACGCGCCAGCCCCCGTCAATCGTTCCGCCCGCGCTATATCACCATCAAGTCAGATTGCCAATGGCATCGCCGTCATATTCTGGTAATCTATATACATCTATTAGACACCGGTGATAATGGAACGCATATGGTCAGAATGAGCATTGGCCGCCGGCACTCTAGTGTCATTCTGCTGCTCGTGGTTTTGGCGCTCGCCGCCATGACCCTGCGCACCCCGGGCGTCAGCGCCCAGGGGACTTATGTGTTTGGCACCCAGGTGCAACTGGTGCTGTATGGTGTCGAGCAGGATAACGCCAGACGCGCGACCAACGCGGTGTTTGCCCGCCTGAATCAGATGCATGCGCAACTACATGCCTGGCGCCCCTCCGATCTGACCCGCCTGAATGCGGCGCTCGCGGCCGGGGCGCCGTTTCAAGCCTCGCCGCGTCTGGCCGACATGCTGCGCGAAGCGCAACGACTGTCGCGCCTAAGTGGCGGTCTGTTCGATCCGGGCATTGGTCGCCTGATACGCCTGTGGGGCTTTCAGGCTGATCAATTCGCCGTAGCGCCGCCGAGCGCGCAAGCCGTGAATGCGCTGGAGAACCAGCACGCCAGCCTGAACGACCTGGACATCAGCCCGACAGGGCGTATCCGTAGCAGCAACCCGGGCGTCGCCCTTGACCTCGGCGGTTACGCCAAAGGCTGGTCCCTGGACGAAGCGGCGGTGATTTTAAAGCGCCTGGGGGTCAAAAACGCACTGATCGATGTCGGCGGCAATCTGCTGGCGCTGGGCAGCAAGGGTGATGAACCCTGGCGGGTCGGGGTGCAGAACCCGCGCCATCCCGGTTCATTGGGCACCAGGCCATTCTGCAAATATCTCTGCCCGCTGGGCGCGGGCCTGGCGATTCCCTCCTGGCTACGTCTGCTTCCGTTGCGCCGCAAACCGGGATGCGCCACCTGTCACGCCTGCGCGGTCGGCTGCGGATCGCAGGCGATCGATGAGCAGGGACGCATTGATCAGAAAGAGTGTTTGATGTGCCTGGACTGCATGGTGATGTATTACGACGAGCACAGCTGCCCGCCGCTGTCGCAAGAGCGCAAACGCCGTCTGAAAGCCGGCGAACCGCTGACCGAGGTGGATAAAAGCGGCGATTACATTCCGATCAAGCCGCTTTGAACCGTCTTGCCCAGCAAGCGCAACGGCGCACCCTTCAAGTGCGCCGTTGCGCTGTCCCCCTACTGGCATATCGGGCAAAATGACGCGAGCGAGATATCCTAGTGTCATTACACCGGTCAAACCTGCTCCGTCAACCGATTGGAGAAGGTCTATGTCCCGCCCACGCCCCTCCCTGAAAACTTCACTGCTGCTGATGGCGCTGGCCAGTGCCTCGGCACACACCAGCGCCACGGAACGTGTTGCCAGCGAAGATCTGGTGGACTATGTCGCGCGTCGCTTGTCGGCGTTGCCCGCTAGCGAGCCCGCGAATAGCAACGGTCTACGCTTTCAAGTCGAAATCAATCGTGTGCCGACCCAAGTGCACATCCAGCAGCGCAGCAACATCAGCGTCGCGGGCGAAGCAACTACCCAGTATCAGGGATGGCTGGCCGCCGCCCCCGCTATTTTTATTCAGCACGCTCAGCGGTTTTATATCCTTCTGCCACAAGGCGAGCGGCTTGAGCGCTATCGTTTTGCGCGCAACACGCCGGGTTATCGCTACCGCGCCAGCGCGCGACAGCGCAGTCCAGGGCTCTCCGCACTCACCGAGCAGATGGCCTCGGCCAAGCAACGCAGAAGCCTGACAGCGCCCACGCGCACTCCCGGCCCGCAACGCCTGCGCGTCTACGTGTTCATTCATGACGATATTGGCGCCCGCGATGAGGGCGACATTAATGCCGATTATTTTTCGTGGTGGAGCGCGGATTTACTCCAGCGCTTGAACGATAAAATCAGCGATATCGAGATGAACTACGTTTTAAACCAACCAGGAACAACCGATTACCCTTACCGGAGGAGAGGCGCAGAGGGACTGAATGAATGGAGAAGCCGGGCCGAGCATAATGTCGCACAACAGGGGGGATTTCGCTTAGACGACGATAAGGAAAAGAGCACTAAATTTCTGCTATTGACCGCCAGTGACCCGGGCTATGGCGGCAGTGCGATCGTCGCCAATCGAGGAAGGGCCTCCATTGCCTCTTGGCGCGATGTCCAGACGCCGGCGCATGTCCTGGGCCATACCCTGGGAGCCACGCACGCGGCGGCGGAAATCCGCTATCGCAACGGCTGGTGGTGCGAGACCAATATGATCAATCCCAGCTTGGATTTACGTCAGCGTTGCCGTACGTATAGCGACGCCAACATCGAGAATATTCGGAATTATTTCGGTCAGTAGCAACTTCAGAATTTCCTGACTGCGCGCGTTATTGTCGTTCAGTCGGGCTCTGGGTATCTTTGGTTTTGCGGCGTTCGTCCGCAAAGGCGCGAGCCCAAGGCGTTCAAAGCACCCGGGGCTCGCTAACCAACTTACTCAACGCAGGAGCAAGCATGGCTAGGATCGAGTGTAATCCCTTCTTCATTAATAGCTCAAACCAGTCGCTACGCAATGAACAGCTGTTTTTGCTGAGTTCGCAGCTGTGCGCGCCGCGCGCGCGGCGCTTGGCCGGTTGTCTGGTACTGAACGCCACTTAAATCATCCACCGGAGGCGAGGGCCGCTCGGCCCTCGATCCAGAGGTTGACCGTGCGCAGGCGTTATCCCAGCTTCACGTGCGTGGCAATCACTTGCTTGACCGCCTCGACATCGACCGGCAGCACGCTAAAACGCTGCGGCAGATCTTCCAGGTGTTCAAAGCCAGCCGGACGCGGCGCTTCGCGCCCCAATGCCTCGCGAATGGTCTCGGCGAACTTGGCCGGTAGCGCGGTTTCCAGGCACACCACGATTTCTCCGGCATGGCGCAGGTCGCGCGCCACCTTGATGCCGTCGGCGGTGTGAGTATCCACCACCACGCCATCCTCGCGATCAACGGCGGCAATCGTCGCCAAACGGTCGGCATGGGTGCTGCGCCCCGAGGCAAAACCATAGCGCGCGCTGGCGTCGGCAAAGCGCGCGTCATCGGACAAGTCGAACCCGGTCCCTGCGTTGACCCCGGCCCACAGCGCGCTGAGCGCCTGACTATCGCGCCCGATCAAGTCGAACACAAAACGCTCGAAATTCGACGCCTTGGAAATATCCATCGACGGACTCGAGGTCACTCGGGTCTCGGCGCTGGTGCGCGGACGATAGCGTCCGGTGCGGAAAAATTCGTCGAGCACATCGTTTTCGTTGGTGGCGACCAACAGGCGATCAATCGGCAAGCCCATTTGGCGCGCAATATGGCCGGCGCAGACATTGCCAAAATTACCCGAGGGCACACAGAAGCTCACCTTCTGATCATTGGATGCGCTAGCGCTGAAATAGCCCTTGAAGTAGTACACCACCTGCGCCAGCACCCGCGCCCAGTTGATCGAATTCACCGTGCCGATCTGGTAGCGCGCTTTGAATTCGGCATCGTTGGACACTGCTTTGACGATATCCTGGCAGTCGTCGAACATGCCTTCAATCGCCAGGTTGTGAATGTTTTCGTCTTGCAGCGAAAACATTTGCGCGCGCTGAAACGCGCTCATCTTGCCGTGTGGCGACAGCATGAACACGCTGATATTCTCGCGGCCACGCATCGCGTATTCCGCCGCGCTGCCGGTGTCGCCCGAGGTGGCGCCAAGAATATTCAGCGACTGCTTACGTTTGCCCAGCACGTACTCGAACAAATTCCCCAGCAACTGCATCGCCATGTCTTTAAAGGCCAGCGTCGGGCCATTCGACAGTTCCAGCAGCACCAGACCATCGGACAAGCGTTTGTGCGGCGTAATCTCGGCGCTGCCAAACACTTCGGCGTTGTAGCTCTTGGTCACCAAAGCACGCAGATCAGGGTCGGGAATATCATCGACAAACAGGCGAATAATCTCGAACGCCAGTTCGGCATACGATAGATGGCGCCAAGCGTCGAGTTGTTTCCGACTGATCCGCGGATAACTTTGCGGCATCACCAGGCCGCCATCCGGGGCCAGCCCCATCAGCAGGATGTCGCAAAACGCACGGGGCTCCATGGCGCCGCGCGTACTGATATATTTCATACTTGCCCCTCTTAACCGTTCAGCTCTTCCATGCGCAGGCGCACCACCTGCCCCGCCACGCTATCGAGATCCTCAATGCAGGCAATCGCATGGTTGATATTTTTTTCCTTCACCCGATGGGTCAAAATCACCACCTCGGCGGCGCCATCATTAGTGGCGCCCTTCTGAATCAAGGCTTCGATCGAGATCGCGTCCTCGGCCAAAATGCGGGTGATATTCGCCAGCACCCCGGCGCGGTCGATGGCTTGAATCCTCAGATAATACGAGCTGACCACTTCTTCCATCGGCAAGATGGTCAAGTCGTGCAACTGGTCGGGCTGGAACGCCAGATGCGGTACTTGATGACCGGGGTCGGCGGTCAATAGTCGGGTGATATCGACAATATCGGCCACCACGGCGGACGCCGTGGGCAATGCGCCAGCGCCGGCACCGTAATACAGGGTCGGACCCACCACGTCGCCACTCACCAGCACGGCATTCTTGACGCCATTCACATTGGCGATCAGGCGCGATTCGGGGATTAAAGTCGGATGCACTCGCAACTCCACCCCTTCTTCGGTACGGCGTGTCAGCCCCAGCAGCTTGACTCGATAACCCAATTCTTCGGCATAACGAATATCTTTGGCGTTAAGCTGGCTAATCCCTTCGAGATAGCACTTGCTGAACTGCATCGGAATCCCAAAGGCAATCGCCGCCATAATGGTCAGCTTGTGGCCCGAGTCATGGCCTTCGACGTCGAAGGTCGGATCGGTCTCGGCATAACCCAGACGCTGTGCGTCGGCCAGGGCATCGGCAAAGCTGGTGCCCTTCTCGCGCATCTCGGTCAGAATATAATTGGCGGTGCCATTGATGATGCCGGCAATCCATTCGATGCGGTTGGCCGCCAGGCTTTCGCGCAGCGCCTTGATAATCGGCACGCCACCGGCCACGGCGGCTTCGAACGCCACCATCACGCCTTTTTCATGGGCGCGCGCGAAAATTTCGTTGCCATGTTCAGCCAGCAGCTTCTTGTTGGCGGTCACCACATGCTTGCCGTTTTCAATCGCCTTGAACACCAGATCGCGCGCAATGGTGGTGCCGCCGATCAGTTCGACCACGATATCCACATCGGGATGATTGACGATCTGAAACGCATCGTCGACCACAATCACTTCGCTGCCGCACTTTTCGCGCGCGCGCGCGGTGTCGCGGTTCGCCGCCATGAACAGACGAATTTTCCGCCCGGCGCGCCGACTAATTTCTTCCGCATTGCGTTTCAGTACCGTGGCGGTGCCGCCACCGACCGTCCCCACGCCCATTAGACCGATATTGATGGGTTTCATAGCTTCTCCGTAGTGACTCAATGTCTTATATATTATTAATCGAGGGAGCTCGGGCTCCCTCGTTGTGTACCGCCGGCGCCCCGAAACGGGAGTCAGGTGCCGTGTTTCAGACGGTATTGCGCCAGGAAGCGCGCAATCCGGCTGATGGCCTCAATTAAATCGTCGGTATTAGGTAGGAATACCACGCGGAAGTGATCCGGTGCAATCCAGTTAAAGCCGGTCCCTTGCACCAACAGCACTTTTTCCTGTTGCAACAATTCCAGAATAAATTGCTGATCGTCGGCAATCGGGTAGATTTTAGGATCGAGGCGCGGGAACAAATACAAGGCACCCTGCGGCTTGACACAAGTCACGCCGGGGATCGCCGTCAAGAGTTCCCAGGCCAGGTCGCGCTGCCGCCCCAGGCGACCGGTGGGCAACACCAGATCATCGATGCTCTGATAGCCACCCAAGGCGGTCTGAATGGCGTGCTGCCCCTGCACGTTGGCGCACAGACGCATCGAAGCCAGCATATTCAGCCCCTCGATATAGTCCTGCGCATGTTTTTTCTCGCCGGAAACAATCATCCAGCCGACACGAAAGCCGGCGGCGCGATAGTTTTTCGACAGTCCGTTCATGGTCAGACACAGCACGTCTGGCGCCAAGGAGGCGATCGAGGTGTGTTGAGCCTGGTCATACAGGACTTTGTCGTAAATTTCGTCGGCGTAAATAATCAGTTGATGCTGGCGCGCCAATTCGACGATCTGCGCCAGAACTTCCGGCGGATAGACCGCCCCGGTCGGATTATTCGGGTTGATCACCACAATCGCGCGGGTGCGCGGGGTAATCTTGCCGCGGATATCGTCAATATCGGGAAACCAGCCGGCGCTTTCATCACAGATGTAATGCACCGCGGTCCCACCGGCCAGACCCACGGCGGCGGTCCACAACGGATAGTCGGGCGCGGGCACCAGGACTTCGTCACCCGCGTCCAGTAGCGCCTGCATCGCCATCACGATCAGTTCCGATACCCCGTTACCGATGTAAATGCCTTCCATCGACACATTCGGAATTTTCTTTTCCTGCGCGTAGTGCATGATCGCCTTGCGCGCGGCGAACAGGCCTTTGGAGTCGGAGTAGCCGGACGCATCGGGCAGATTGGCGATCACGTCCTCAATAATTTCATCCGGAGCAAAGAAACCAAACGGCGCGGGATTGCCGATATTCAGTTTGATAATACGGAAGCCCTCGTCTTCCATCCGCTTCGAGTGCTCAAGCACCGGACCACGGATGTCGTAACAGACGTTGGCGAGTTTCTGCGATTTATAGACTGGCTGCATGGCGTTTTGACTTGTCTTGGTGATCCCGGCACGGCGGCGGCGCGGGCGAACAACTTTCACAATATAACCTCCGGATCAGACACCTGGCATGCATGCTGCGTCCCGGCTCAGGCTATAATCCTATCCTAATCGCGTATGAGAGCGCAGCTTAATTTTGGGATGACCGGCACCATGAAACTGAATCAGGCAAGCCCAGAGGGACGGAATTTAATTACTGGCTATGATAATCAGTCGGTAAAAATCAATGCCGTCGACTACCACGGCAATTTGATCATTACCCCGGATAGCATTGCACCGTGGAGCGCTAACGGATTTGCCACACTCACAGCCGAAGATTTCAGCAGCCTGTTGCGCTTAGCGCCGGAAGTGGTGTTGTTTGGTAGTGGCCACACGCTGCGTTTTCCGCATCCGCGGCTGACTGCGGCGCTGACCGACGCCGGCATCGGCGTCGAAGTGATGGACACTCAGGCGGCCTGCCGCTGTTACAACATTCTGATGGAAGAAAACCGCCGTGTCGTGGCGGTTTTGCTTGAGTGAGCATTCTGGATCAATTGCACGGCCAGTGGTCCCACGCGTAGGTTGGTGGTGAGCAACGCGAACCCCAACATTTGCGTGCAGCCGACAGATATCTCATTGGGGTTCGCGGCGCTTACCGCCACCCGGCTCATTCCGACCTCACTCAGCGCACCAGGCTTTTGATCAACAGCCCGCCGAGCAGTATGGCGATCAATGCCAACCAGGCATTCTGTCGCTTCTGCTCGCGCATCAGTTGAATATAGCTTTGTACCAGCAACTCTTGGGCGCGGCCGCCCAGGGCGTCGTTGATCTTGCGCGGCAGGGTCGGCAGGATGGTCGCCCATTGCGGCGCCTCGTTTTTCAGCGTGCGCCATAGTCCGCGCCAGCCGATTTGCTCGTTCATCCACTTGGTGAGAAAAGGCTTGGCGGTCACCCACAAGTCCAGATCCGGGTCCAGTTGCCGCCCCAGCCCTTCAATATTCAGCAGGGTTTTCTGCAGTAACACCAGCTGTGGTTGAATTTCGACATTAAAGCGCCGGCTGGTCTCGAACAGACGCAACAGCACCAGGCCAAACGAAATTTGCGACAGCGGTTTTTCGAAGAAGGGTTCGCAGACGGTGCGCACCGCGGCTTCCAGCTCTTCGGCGCGAGTATCGGCCGGTACCCAGCCAGACTCGATATGCGCGGTCGCCACCCGGTGGTAGTCGCGATTGAAGAAGGCCAGGAAATTGACCGCCAGGTAGTGCTTGTCGATCTCGGTCAGGCTTCCGACGATACCGAAGTCCAGCGCGATATAGCGCCCATCGGGCGCCACGAAGATGTTGCCCGGGTGCATGTCCGCGTGGAAAAAACCATGGCGGAACACCTGGGTAAAGAAAATTTCCACACCGACGCGTGACAGTTTTTTCAAATCCACCCCGTCGGCGCGCAACTGATCGATCTGAGCAATCGGTGTGCCGTGCATCCACTCCAGGGTCAGCACCTCGCGCCGGGTGTAATCGTAAAACACCTCGGGCACCAGCAGCATGTCGGAGCCCTGGAAATTGCGCCGCAACTGCGACGCGTTGGCGCCCTCGTGCATCATGTCCAGTTCGTCGTGCAAATACTTATCGAACTCGGACACCACTTCACCCGGCTTGAGGCGCTTGCCGTCGGCCAAGCCAATCTCAGCCAGGCGCGCCAGGCTTTGTAACAGCGACAGGTCTTGCTCGATCACCGACAGAATGCCCGGGCGCAGGACTTTGACCGCCACCTCGCGCCCGCGAGTGCCATCGGCCTGGCGCAGCCAGGCCTTATGCACCTGCGCCACCGAGGCGCTGGCCACCGGCACATCATCGAAATCGATGTAGAGTTCATCGACCGCGCGACCAAAGCTTTGCTCAATCACTTGGCGCGCCAGTTGGCCATCGAATGGCGGCACTTTATCCTGTAAACGCGCTAACTCGTCAGCATAGTCGGCGGGCAATAAATCGCGCCGCGTTGACAGCACCTGGCCAAATTTAACAAAAATCGGACCGAGGCTCTCCAACGCCAGGCGCAAGCGCGCCGGCAACGGTTGACTCAGGTCGCGCCTGATCGGGCAGAGACGAAACAGCGCGTGCAACAGGCGCAAGCGCGAGCGACCGATGAAAAAGTCATCCAGGCCAAAACGATAAAACGTGGCAAAAATTTTGTAGGCGCGCGCAATCCGCATTCTGGTTCACCGGTCCCGATCCGGCCTCTTGGGAGTTAACGACCGCTTTGTTGGCTGCGAAAAAGCGCCAAACGCTTAGCCAAGCGTTCGGTGTCATCGCGCAGTGTATCCACTGACTGCACAAAGTGTTCGACTTCGGCGCTGCGCGCCAATATGGGTTGCTCTTCACGCCAGTGCTCCAGCCAGCTTTCGAGCAGGCGCCAGGCAATTTGGCCTTTAAGCCCGATGACGCCTGAGAACGCGCGTTCGATCCGATTGGCGGCCACATCGCCCACGAGCCGCGACAGATCGTCCGCCGGCTGCCAGCGCAGGCGCCCGAGCAACCCAGCCCACGCTCGCGCCAGCAGCCGGTCTCCGTCAAGCGCGACCGCGTCAAACGCCGGGGCTTGCGCCGATATTTGCGCCAACAGCGCCGCCACCGCGCTCACGCGCACCGTCGCCTCAGCCTCTCCCTCGGACGCCGCCAACCACCCCTCTTCGGTCACCACCGCGCTCACGGTGAACGGCGGCAACACCACCGCGACACGCCGACCGGCGTGAGCCGCAAGTTCTGCGCGCGCATCGGGATGCTGATTCAGCAGGTGATTCAGGATTGCAGTGGATAAAGGCATCATCACGCTTTGGCAAAGCTCAGCATCACCACACCGAGAATGGTGCAGGCGATGCCAGCCAGTTTGAACAGGGTCATGCTCTCGCCATAGGCCACAACCCCGATGGTGGCCACCACGGCAATCCCGACGCCGCACCAGACGGCATACACCAGCCCGAGCTCCATGCGTTGCATCACGCGCGCCAGCAACCAGAACGACACCGCATACCCTATCACCACCACAATCGAGGGCGTCAGCCGGGAAAACCCGGCGGACAGCTTCAATGAGCTGGTTGCGGTCACTTCGGCGGCGATGGCGCCCGCCAGCATTAACCAGGCTGACAATGTCGGCTGCATAGCGTCTCCAGGGTAAAGCACCGGGTGATCAGAACTTATGTCCCTTATGCAGGGCCACCACACCACCGGTCAGGTTGTTGTAGTCGACCTTGCCGAAGCCCACATCGAGCATCATCTGCTTTAAGGTCTCTTGATCCGGGTGCATGCGGATTGATTCGGCGAGATAGCGATAGCTTTCAGCGTCGTTGGCCACCAGGCGCCCCATCAATGGCAGCGCCTTGAACGAGTACAAATCGTAAAACGGTGACAGCGGTTTCCAGATTTTGGAAAACTCCAGCACCAATAATTTGCCACCCGGCTTGAGTACGCGGAACATCTCGGCCAACGCCAGCTCTTTGTGGGTCATGTTACGCAGACCAAACGCCACTGACACACAGTCGAAGTAATTTGACGGAAACGGTAGTTTTTCGGCGTCCGCCAGCGACACCGGCAGCATCAAGCCCTCATCCAGCAAACGATCGCGCCCGACGGTCAGCATCGAACTATTGATGTCGGTCAGCCAGACTTCACCGCTTTTGCCGACACGCTTGGACCAGCCGCGCGCCAGATCGCCAGTGCCGCCGGCAATATCCAATACCTTGTCACCGGCACTCACCCCGGAGGTGGCCAGAGTAAAGCGCTTCCAGACCCGATGCATGCCGCCGGACATTAAGTCGTTCATCACATCGTACTTCTGGGCGACCGAATGAAAGACCTCGGCCACTTTGTGCGCCTTAGCGCTTTCTTCTACGTTCTTAAAACCGAAGTGCGTGGTTTTTTCCATTTGCACTATCCTAGTTAGGCATCCCGAGAGGCGCCGGCAGCGGCCAGGCGCGCGAGATACGTCCGCCAATTATCCGCCTGCAGGCAACCCAGTTCATATAAGTAATCCCAGCTGTACAAACCGCTGTCATGGCCATCGTCGAACACCAACTTTACCGCATATTGCCCCACAGGCTCGATCGCCGTGATCGCCACCGCGCGTTTTCCGCTCTGCAAGACCTCTTGTCCGGCGCCATGCCCGCGCACTTCAGCCGAGGGAGAAAAGACCCGCAGATACTCGCATGGCAGCTCAAAACGCCGGCCATCATCAAAACTGACTTCCAGCACTCGAGTCTGCGCATGTAGACAAATCTCGCTTGGCATTCGTCCGAGGCGTTCTGAACCGGCCATACCGTACTCCCGCTTTAAGGTGCTACCGACTGTTTTTCCAACAGCATGGCATCACCATAACTAAAAAATTTGTACTCATGCTCGACCGCATGGGCATATGCCGCCTTGATGGTCTCATAACCCGCGAATGCCGACACCAGCATTAGAAGGGTGGACTTTGGCAGGTGGAAATTGGTCAACAGCCGATCAACCACCCTGAAACGGTAGCCCGGGGTGATGAAAATATCGGTCTCACCCCGCCCCGGACGCAGGCTACCGCTCTGGGCCGCGGCTTCCAGCGCGCGCAGACTGGTGGTTCCTACCGCCAGCACTTGGTGCCCGGCCGCGTGCGCATTCGCAATCGCCTCGCACGTCGCTTCGGGGATCTCATACAGCTCGCTGTGCATTTTATGCTCGGCGATGAACTCAACCCGAACCGGCTGGAACGTGCCAGCGCCAACGTGCAAGGTGACGCGACACAGGATCACGCCTTTTTGCTCCAGCCGAGCCAACATGTCCTCGGTAAAGTGCAAGCCGGCGGTCGGCGCGGCAACCGCCCCGCGTTCGCGCGCATAGACGGTCTGATAGCGCTCGTCATCGTCGCCTTGCGCCGTGCGCTCAATATAGGGAGGCAACGGCAGCTTACCCGAGGTCTCCAGGATATCGAACACATCCACATCGGAAAGGAAGCGCAGCTTGAATAGTTCGCCAACCCGCTCGACCATCTCGGCCTGCCATTGACCGGCAAACAGTAAAGCACAACCGGCTTTGGGCGACTTGGACGCCCGGACATGCGCGAGGACCGTATGCGGGTCGAGTACGCGTTCGATCAGCGCTTCGACTTGGCCACCACTGGCTTTTTCGCCAAACAGCCGCGCTTTGATCACACGTGTGTCGTTAAACACCATCACGTCCCCGGCATTCATCTGATCCAGAAAATCGCCGAACATCAGGTCGCTCAGTTGGGTTTGCGCCACATGCAGCAGACGGCTGGCCCCACGTTCGGAGGGGGGGTACTGGGCGATCAGGGATTCGGGCAGGCTATAATCAAAGTCCGAGAGATGCATGGCGTTGTCGTTGCTTAAAATCAGAAGATTATACCTTGGCTTGACGCCCCGGGCACAGGCTTTGTCCGGTGAGGCGTATTTGCGGCAGATCAACCAGAGACCCGCTGACTGGGGCACAATAGCCACACTCACGCAGAACCCCGCTAAAATAGTGCATTCGCTCCATTCGCCCGACGTCGCAAAATGGAAACTTAGAGATTAATTACAGCAAAAGCTGGACACTTTGCAGCCATTTACGGCAAACTTGCGCCCACTATGACCTTGAAGGACCTGAGCTTTGACCCGAAAAATCCTTGTGTTGCATGGACCTAACCTAAATCTACTGGGCACCAGGGAACCGCAGCACTACGGACGGGACACGCTCAGCGCAATCAATCAACGCCTGGTTCAACAGGCCGCGAGCGCTGGCTTCGAGCTCGAAACTCTACAAAGCAATGCCGAACATGTTCTGATTGATCGGGCCCACGCCTGCCTGAACGACGGTACTGAGTTCATCATCATCAACCCGGCGGCTTTTACCCACACCAGCGTTGCTCTGCGCGACGCACTGGCGGGCATCAAGCTACCGTTTATCGAAGTGCACCTCTCCAATATTCACGCCAGAGAAGCGTTTCGCCAGCATTCGTATTTTTCCGATCTGGCAATCGGCGTGATTTGCGGTTTGGGCGCCCATGGTTACGAACTTGCCGTTTTGCACGCGATTCAGTGCTTGAACGCGCAAGTCTGAACTATCTAAAGAATTTCACCGAAGGACATTCCTATGGACCTGCGAAAACTTAAGAAGCTGATCGATCTCGTTGAAGAGTCTGGCATCGCCGAACTCGAAGTGACCGAAGGCGAAGAAAAAGTCCGCATTACCCGCGTTTCCGCCAATGCGCAGTTTGCTTATGCGCAGCCAATGACCACCATGCAGTTGCCAATGGCCGCGCAAGCCGCTCAGCCGGCTGAAACCGCAGCGGCGGCCGCGGCGGCCACAGCAGTCGCAACCGCGGCGACCAACGATAAAAACAGCGTCAAGTCGCCGATGGTAGGCACGTTCTACAGCTCATCCAGCCCGGGCGCCAAGAAGTTTGTTGAAATCGGCAGTCAGGTAGAGCTTGGTGATACGCTATGCATTATCGAAGCGATGAAGCTGATGAACGAAATTGAGTCAGACCGGGCCGGCGTAGTTAAAGCCATCCTGATCAAAGATGGCCAGCCGGTAGAATACGGCGAGCCGCTGTTCGTCATTGAGTAAGCATTCACCGACAGACTCAGCGATGACAGGGCACGGCTAAACGACTGTGCCCTTCTCATTTTTTGATGAGACATCCTACGGATACCCCAATCATGTTTGAAAAGATTCTGATCGCCAACCGCGGAGAAATCGCACTGCGAATTCAGCGGGCTTGCCGAGAAATGGGCATTAAAACCGTAGTCGTGCACTCCGAGGCCGACCGCGACGCCAAGTACGTAAAACTTGCCGATGAATCGGTTTGCATCGGTCCGGCTCCTTCGAACAAAAGTTACCTCAACATTCCGGCAATTATTGCCGCGGCTGAGGTCACCGATGCTCAGGCCATTCATCCAGGCTATGGTTTTCTTTCGGAAAACGCTGACTTTGCCGAACGGGTAGAGCAGTCCGGTTTTGTTTTCATTGGCCCGCGTCCCGACACCATCCGCCAAATGGGCGATAAGGTTGCCGCCAAAAACGCCATGCTGGCGGCCAAGGTTCCTTGCGTTCCCGGTTCCGATGGCGCCTTGCCCGACGATCCGGAAGAGATTGTCCGCATTGCAAAGAAAATCGGCTTCCCGGTGATCATCAAAGCCGCGGGCGGCGGCGGCGGTCGCGGCATGCGCGTGGTTCATAGCGAAGCATCGTTGATCACCGCGGTTGGCATGACGCGCGCTGAAGCCGATGCCGCGTTCGGCAATCCCGTGGTCTACATGGAGAAATTCCTGCAAGAGCCGCGTCATATCGAAATTCAGATTCTGGCCGACGAATATGGCAACGCCATCTATCTGGGCGAACGCGACTGCTCAATGCAGCGCCGTCATCAGAAGATCATTGAGGAAGCGCCGGCCCCGGGCATCACCGACAAGCAACGCCATCACATTGGTGAACTGTGCGCCGATGCTTGCCGCCGTATTGGCTATCGTGGCGCTGGAACCTTCGAGTTTTTGTATGAAAACGACGGTTTCTATTTCATCGAAATGAACACGCGGATTCAGGTCGAACATCCGGTCACTGAAATGATTACCGGGGTCGATATTCTGCAAGAGCAGATCCGTATCGCTGCCGGTGAAAAACTGCGTTACAAACAAAAAGACATCGTGATTCGCGGTCATGCGATGGAGTGTCGGATCAATGCCGAAGACCCATTCACCTTCGTTCCGTCTCCGGGCAAGATTGATGGATATCACCCCGCCGGTGGCCCGGGGATTCGCATTGACTCGCACATTTACCAGGGATACACGGTACCGCCGCACTATGATTCGATGATCGGCAAGTTGATCGCCTATGGCGACACGCGCGATCAGGCGATTGCGCGCATGCGCGTGGCCCTGTCGGAAATGGCGATCTCCGGCATCAAAACCAATATCCCGCTGCATCAAGAGCTGTTCATGGACTCCACCTTCGTCCGTGGCGGCACCAGCATCCATTACTTGGAAGAGCGCTTGGCGCAAATGAAAGGCGGACGCTAATGGCATGGAACCAGGCCACCCTCGACGCGGACTCCAAGGTCGCTGAAAAGCTGGCCGATGCGCTGATGGAAAATGGCGCCCTGTCCGCCGCAATCGAAGACGCTTTCGCCGGTACCGCCCAGGAAGAGCCGATTTTCGGCGAACCAGGCGAGCCGGTGGAGAAGCTCTGGCCACAAAGCCGCCTGATTGTGCTATTCGAACATGGCGCGGATGTGGCCTTGCTGATCGCGGCGGCGGCCAACGCTTGCCAAATTCCAATGCCGACATTCAGTTGCGAGCAAGTCGAAGAACAGGACTGGGTCCGCTTGACTCAGTCCCAGTTCGAGCCGATTCGAATTTCGGATCGCTTGTGGATTACCCCGACTTGGCACGAGTCGCCGGCCCCCAACGCCATCAACTTACAGCTGGACCCGGGTCTGGCCTTTGGCACGGGCAGCCACCCGACCACCCGCCTGTGCCTGCAGTGGATTGACACCAACTTGACGCCCGGCGCCACGGTGCTCGACTATGGCTGCGGCTCGGGCATTTTGGCCATTGCCGCATTGAAACTGGGCGCTGGCAGCACCACTGGTGTCGATATTGATGCGCAAGCCGTGCGCTCTAGCAAGGACAATGCCGCTCAAAATGGGGTTAGCGCATTGTTTTGTCTACCTGACGATACCCCGACGGCCCAAGTAGACGTATTATTAGCAAATATTTTAGCCAACCCACTACGTATGCTCGGCAGCATGCTGGCCAGCCATGTAAAAACTGGCGGTAAAATCGTTTTGTCCGGCATATTGGCCGAACAAGCAGAGGAACTCTCTACGATCTACTCCGCCTGGTTCAATATGGATCCACCGGTATTTGACGAGGGTTGGACCCGACTGACTGGAACCCGACGCTAAATGGTATGACAAATACAACACAGTGCCCCGCTTGCCAGACTCGCTTCAAAGTCAGTGAAGCCCAACTCGCCGCCGCCAATGGCTTGGTTCGCTGCGGGCGCTGTGCCCATGTATTTAATGCCACAGATCATTTCGCCAAGCCAGCGCCTCCCGCCGCCCCCATCGACTCACCGCCAGCAGTGACGCCACCGGCCCCGACACCCGCGGTGGATATCGATGATTTCGAATTGGAAGTTCCCGATTTCGACCCCAGTGCCGACACTTTGCCCGACGCAACACGACCGGGCTTCACCGATGAGTTCGAACAGGCGGATCACGGTAACGGCCCGTCCAGTGAGGATGTTGAGGCATTTCAACAAGCCCTGAGTCAGGCGCTGCACGGGCAAAGCCCTAGCGCCACACTGAACAGCCGCTACGACGCCCCCGTCGAGAGTGAGCCACCATCAAGTGAGCGCGCAGTCGAAACCACGCTTGAAACAGAAGAAATTCCCGCCATCTTCGAAACACGTCGCACTACCACGGCGCAGTCCGAGGCACGCATTGAACCCGAGGCGGAGAACCTTCCATCCACCCCGCTAGAGGCTCTCCCGCAAGCAGCGCAGCCGAATACCACGCAGTATGATCCAGCTGGCGGCGAATCCACCCCTAAGCGTAAACGACCACTGGTCAGCGCGCTGATTCTGCTCGCTAGCTTGTTGGCACTGTTGCTGCTGGCGGGGCAACTGATCTATATCAATCGTACTCTGATCGCATCGCAAGCGCCGGAAATGCGCCCCTTGCTGGAAAATGCCTGCCAGCGCTTAGGCTGCAACGTACCACTGGCCACCGATCAAGAATTTATTCGTACCGAGTGGTCCGAACTATCCTTTGTGCCCGAGCACACCAATCTGGTGCAACTGGCCGCGACACTAAAGAACCATGCCCCCTACCCTCAGGCCTACCCGGTGCTGGAAGTCACACTCAAGGATGCCAGCAATCAGATTCTGATCCGCAAGGTGTTTACACCGGGCGAGTATCTCAAGCCGGCTAGCCAGAAAGTACATGGTTTCGAAGCTAATAGTGAAGTCAAAATCACGATGCGTTTCGACGTTGGCAATGTGCATGCCCAAGGCTATAGTCTGTACTGGTTCTACCCTTAAGCATTCCGCTGCGTTGAAATATTGGCGTTGACGGTAAACCAAACGTGCCCCCCAACAAGACATTTGCCGAATGTGAGCAATGTTGGGGGGCGACTCCAGGCTCTTCATTACCTACCGTAATGCTCAGGCTTGTGAATGTTGGGATTCGCGTTGCACACCGCCTACGAAGCTTTACTTGTTTTTTCGCCAGCCTGATCCACCATGATAGAAACAGGGAGAAGAATCCATCATGAAACCATTCCGGCTGCTTTACGGCGAAGAAATCCTTCCGATCATTGGGGACTTTCCTGAAATAGGCTCGCACCTGCCTAGTTTCATGCTCGTTGACGATCAATTTAGTGACGTCGCGCTAGGGCAGTTCTCTAACGGTCCCAAAGCCATTATTACCCTATTGTCTCTGGATGAAACCCAACATGGCGGTATGCGTCTGTTGCGTGACACCCTGCGCTTTCTCGAACGTTGGCCGCAACTGCAAATCGTGGTGATCTCGGTCGACTCACCATCCACGCTACGCCGTATTCACAAAGAACATGGGCTTCCTCGCACCATCTTGCTGTCCACCTTACGCGGTCGAGATTTTCACAAACACTTTGGCGTATTGATTACGGAGTACCCGCTGGCGGGCTATACCGCGCCGGCACTGATTATTGCGGATGCAGGCAATACGGTACTGTATTCGGAACGCCTGCGCGACACGCTGGATGACTTTAGCCATCACGCCATTCAGGAAAACATGAGTACGTGGGAAATGGCCCAGGCGGAAGCGCTCAGAGCGGCGCAACAAGCTGCCGCGGCGGCTCAGGCTGAAGCCGAGGTGATTGAGCGTGGAGAAAAGGCGGTTGCCGACGCCACCGAGGCTCAAAGCGACAAGCCAACGCGCTAAGAGCCCGAGGAAAAGATCCGGCGCTTAGAGATATCCGCCGGACTCGGATTTTGGCGAGCGACGCAGTAGCTCCTCAACCACTTGCCCCGGCTCGGCGCCATAGTAGAGCAAGCCGCAGACCGCGGCGGTAATGGGCATATCCACTTCAAGTCGCTCGGCCATGGCCAGCACTTCGCGCGCGGTTGAGACCCCTTCGGCCACGTGCCCCAATTCGAGCAGAATTTGTGCCAAGGGTTTACCTTCGGCCAGCTTCAAGCCAACCTGGCGATTACGCGACAACGCGCCGGTGCAGGTCAGGATTAAATCCCCCATTCCAGCCAAGCCCATCATCGTCTGCTGGCTGGCGCCCAATGCCACACCCAGCCGGGTGATTTCAGCCAGCCCGCGCGTAATCAGCGCGGCGCGCGCATTCATGCCAAAGCCCAAGCCATCGGCCACGCCGGTAGCAATAGCCATCACATTTTTAACGGCGCCCCCCACTTCGACGCCGAGCAGGTCATCGTTCGCATACAGGCGCAGCAATGGACTGTGCCACTCGCGGGCAATGCGCTCGGCAAACTGAGCGTCGTCGGCGGCAATGGTCACCGCGGTCGGCAAACCGTTGGCCACTTCACGGGCAAAACTAGGACCCGACAATACCGCGCAGGGATGTGTGGCGGACAGTTCTTGCGCCACCACCTGGTGCGGCAGCAAGCTGGAGCCGGCTTCAAACCCCTTGCACGCGCACAACACTGGAGCCAGATGGCCAGAGGAGGCAAACAAGGCGCGCAAGGTTGGGCGCAGGCCGGCGATCGGCGTCGCAATCAGGATCAAATCGACGCCCGCGACACTGCGCGGTAAATCAGCGCACAGGGTCAAGGCATCGGGAAACGGGGAATCAGGCAGATATCTTTGGTTACAACGATTAGCCGCTAATTCGGCGACCTGGGCGGCATCGCGCGCCCACAACGTCACATCATGATGACGGGCAAAGGTAATGGCCAGGGCGGAACCCCAGGCACCCGCCCCCAAAACGGCAAGCTTCATGCAACCTCCCCACTGGAGCAGACAACAAAATGCTGAGGATAGTCAGCCACAGTTACAGACCCCAGAGATCTTTGATGCTCGCATAGCCACTGGCCCCATCGCGATGCCTAACATGCACCCAGCCGTCAGTGGGCACCTCAAGCAACTGCAATACACCATTCTTGGCAACGCTAAACACCACCGGCGACGTCGCAAGCCCTCGACTATGCACATCGGCGCGATCGGAGACGACCAGTAATATCCGTTCTGTCGACAACACACCCATCGGCATCCAGGAAATCGAACCGGTCGCATCGCGCACCCGCGCCCAACTGTCTTGAGTCGATAAAACTTCAACCGGATAATAGCGACTCACCACAAACAGCTTTTTGGCGGACAACGCGGGCGTCTCGTAGAGCACGGCGCTGGAGGTCTTGACCGAACGAAACTCAAGTGCGCTGACCAGCGGCGCAAACACGAGCAAACATCCGGTCAGAAGCCACGCCAGGCGCCGCGCGGACATCAGGCGTTACCTGCCTCGGCCTGATTGGCGCGCTGCTGCATATACAGCGCCTCGAAATTAATCGGTGCCAGCAATACCGGAGGAAACCCGGCGCGGTTGACCAGACTGGACACGGTTTCGCGCGCATAAGGGAACAGGATATTCGGGCAAGCCACCCCAAGAATCGGCTCCAGATCTTCAGCGGGAACATTACTGATCTGAAAGATACCAGCCTGAGCCACTTCCACCAAAAACAGCACCTGATCTTGCACCTTGGCCGTGACGGTGACCGTCAGAACGCAGTCGAAATAACCATCACCAATCTGCTTGCCTTCCGACGCCAACTGCATGTCGATTTCTGGCTGAGATTGTTCAAGAAACACGGCAGGAGCATTCGGCACTTCAAGGGACAAGTCTTTAACGTAGATTTTGTCGATGGAAAATACGGGTTGCTGTTCTTGTTGCTCGCTCATATTGCGTCTCACCTGCTAGTAAAAACAATAAAGGCAGTCCCAGCATCCGCGGGGCTGCGTGAATACCGAATGATCGCATGAAAGTTCAGCCAGGGCCAATATCCAGCGAAAACCTTACTGATACTGCAAAAAACCGTTTCACTGGATCCCGAGCAAGACATCCAATTTGCCGGCTGAATTAAGCGCCACCAGGTCGTCGCACCCACCAACATGCGTGTCGTCGATAAAAATTTGCGGCACGGTACGCATGCCGGTGCGCGCCATCATCTGCGCGCGCGCTTCGGGGTCAAGATCAACGCGAATTTCCTGAATGTCTTTGACGCCCTTGTGGGCCAGCAACATTTTAGCCTTTTGGCAGTATGGGCAAACCGCGGTGGTATACATCACAACAGAAGACATGGGATTCCTTTAATATTTCGATGAGGACGTTAACGCCCGCATCCTATTCATTGTTGATTGACCGGAGATACCTAAATTATATCGTGCCCGCCGAATACTGCTGAATCACATCCCGAACCACGGCATCCAGCGCGGGTTTGTACCTCGCGGCGCGCGCGCACTGCACCAAGGCGACCACCACCAGGCGACGACCATCGGGTGCCTGCCAGTACCCCGCCAGCGCCGTCACGTCGTCCAGGGTGCCGGTTTTCATGCGCAAGCGCGCGCCCTCGTCAACCAGCCGTTTTTTCATGGTGCCTGTTTCGCCCGCAACCGGGAGGCTGGCCAGCAGTTCGCTGGCATAGGGACCGCGCGCGGCGGTGCGCAATACCTCTCCGAGCAGGCGGGCGCTGATTTTCTCGCGGCGCGACAGGCCAGAACCGTTCTCCAACACCAAGCCTTCATCCGATAAATGATGCGCAGCCAAGGTCTGTCGCACTGCCAATTCGGCGTCATTGACTGTGTCCCCGCTCATCGGCGTCGTCCGCCCCAGCGTCAGGTAAAGCGATCGCACCATCGGATTGCTACTGAATTTATTAATATCGGGCAGAATGCGCGCCAGAGGATCAGACACGACACGGGCCAAACTGCGCGCATCCGCTGGCGCATGCCCCTGCCCCACCATGGCCGGCCCGTCGCCCCCCATCCGTTGCCATAAGCCGCTAAACACCGCTACGGCAAAGCGATCCGCCGGCAACGGTTGAAAATATGTCGAAGCGCCGTCGCAAGACGCTGGCAACTGACCGCGCAGCACAATCCGCTCGCCCTGCAACTGCTGCGCAAAGTGGGTTCTGACATCGCGGCAATCTCCGCTACCACCCAGCGTTAAATGCTGCTCAAGCTCGACCCCCGCCAGCGGCGGATCCATCACCGCGCGCACACCGGAGGCATCGGCAAAAAAGCGCAACCACACAACGTTCAAATTCGTTAGATACGCGGCCGGTGGCGCCATGAAGCTTTCACCCTCATCGCTGCCAAAACCCTCGGCGGATGAAATTCGGCTATAGGCCGAGTCGTCCAGCAGTAAGCGCCCAGCGATTTTTTTGATACCACGCTGACGCAAGCCATTCAATAGCTCGCTCAGTTTACTGCTATAGAAGTGCGGATCGCCCTGCCCTACCCAGTAGAGGTCACCCTGTAAAACACCATCCACCACGGGCGCGTCGGACACCAGATCGGTCTTCCAGGTAAAATCCGGCCCCAGGCGCTCCAGGGCCACCCAGCTAGTCAGTAGCTTCATCGTCGAGGCTGGGCTGACCGCTACGTCGTCGCGGTACGCCAAGCTCACCTGAGTGCTCTCAACTGGCGCAACCCACAGAGCCAGCGCGTTCGGCGGCAAACCATGCAGATCGAGCGCCTGAGCGGGTAGCGCCATGCAGTAACACATGGCGGCCACAGTCAATAATTTCAACATCACCGTCCTTTGAATTTTGTCGGCGTTCGCGCCCTAGAGCCTGTCCGGCGCCAAAGTCCGACAGGCTCCTCGCTACATTTCTTGTGGGTCAATATCCAAAGACCAGCGCACGCCACGCGCCGTTGTTGGCAGCAGCGCGGTCAGTTGATTAAGCAGGGCATGCAAGCTGGCGCGATTGCTACTTTCCAACACCAATTGCGCCCGCTCTCGGTTGGCCAGTTTAACCATTAACGCCGGCGCCGGACCGCACAGGCTTACCTCGGTGGTCAGCGGCTCCAACTGTAGGCGCACGGACTCTAAAAACCTGACCGCGTCATCCAATACCAGCGCATCGGCGCGCAACACCGCCTGAAAACAAGCGGGAGGAAATCCAGCCTGGCGCCGTTCATCCAGCAACGCCAAGGCATAACGATCATAGTCATGACGCACCAAAGCCTGGTACAGCGGGTGCTCCGGCCATTGCGTCTGCAATAGCACCTCGCCGGCGGCATCGGCGCGGCCGGCGCGGCCCGCCACTTGCATCAATTGGGAGAACAGCCGCTCGGAAGCCCGATAATCCGCCGCATACAACGCGGCGTCGGCATTCAGGATCACCACCAGAGAGAGCGTGCCAAAATCGTGTCCCTTGGCCAGCATTTGTGTGCCAACCAAAATATCGACCTCACCCGCCTGCACCTGGCGATAAATATCATCCCATGCATGTTTGCGCTGAGTGGTATCGCGGTCGATACGCAGAATTCTGGCTTGTGGCAATTGGCGCGCGAGTGACGCTTCTAAACGCTGGGTTCCCTCCCCCAGGGGTTTGATATCTTGATTACCGCAATCGGGACAGACATGCGGCACCGGCTGTTCCCAACCACAGTGATGGCAGCGGAGCTTACGCTCCAGCAGATGCACCACCAAGCGCGCGCTACACCGAGGACAGCCCGAGGTCCAGCCACAATCGGTACAAGCAATCACCGGGGCAAAGCCACGCCGATTAATATAGACCAGGCTGATCTCGCGCTGGCGCAAGCGCTGTTGCAGCGCCTGTAATACCCCATCGGTCATGCCGTCTTCACGCTTTTGGCGCCGCACATCAATTAAGCGAATCGTCGGTAAGCGGGCGCTATGATGCGCGCGCTGCGCCAGCACCGCGCGACGGTAACGGCCCGCCTCGACGTTGGCCAAGGTTTCCAGGCAGGGCGTCGCGCTCCCCAGCACAATGGGCACACCGGCCCGGCGCGCGCGCCACACGGCCAGGTCGCGCGCGTGGTAGCGCAGACCATCCTGCTGCTTGAACGAAGTATCATGCTCTTCGTCCACCACGATCAGCCCGAGCCGCGGCAGCGGGGTAAACACTGACAACCGGGTACCGATGACAATTCCGGCCCGGCCACACCATGCATCCACCCAAGCATTCAAGCGCTCGCCATCGGCCAGATGGCTATGCAACACCGCCAACCGGGTGACGGGAAAGCGCTGGCTAAAGCGGGAAATCAATTGCGGCGTGAGATTAATTTCCGGCACCAGCACCAGAACCTGGCGACCGGCTTCAAGTTCGCGCGCGATCAGTTGCAAATAAATTTCTGTCTTGCCGCTGCCGGTAATGCCATGCAGCACCCACGGCAGCCCAGGGCTCTCGGCCGTCGTCTCGCTCATTTGCGTCAGCACTTGCTGCTGCGCGCTATTCAATTCCGGCCCGGCGGCAATCTCCAATGCCACATCCTGTGGCTCGATACGTTCAACCCAGCCCAGGGCCAGCCATTCATCCAAAACTTTACCCGCCTGCGCCGAGACCGCGCGCAGCGCCGCTGTCGACAGCGCCTGCGGCTCCAATGCCTGATGGAGCGCCAGTCGCGTTTTATGATGCGCCGGTGGCATAGCGGCGCATCCGCTCTCAGTCAAACGCCACAGACGCTCATCCGTCAGGCGTACCGCCTTCGGTTCGCGCAGCGCGGTTGGCAGCGCGGTGAACAAAGTCTGGCCAAACGGGTAGTGATAGTAACCGGAGGCAAAGCGGACAAGATCTAAAAACTCGAGCGGCAACGGCGGCAGCTCGTCAAACACCTGAGTCACTGACTTTAGTCGATCTGTATATTTTTCTGTGTTGGCAATCTCATTGGTAACAATGCCACACACATTGCGCGTACCGAATGATATTTGGACGCGCTGCCCACTCAACAATGGAATATCCGTCAAGTAACTGAACGTACCCCAAAGCGGGACAT
>Ga0302157_10000996_pt1 | contig 35830 bp, 31 predicted proteins | sample I_Bog_N3_3_FD_193502 | JGI IMG/M metagenome (GOLD analysis project Ga0302157, IMG submission 193502) | Peat permafrost microbial communities from Stordalen Mire near Abisko, Sweden - I_Bog_N3_3 | ecosystem: Environmental > Terrestrial > Soil > Wetlands > Peat | place: Sweden: Abisko, Stordalen...
GTCCGGACCACAATGGGCAAAAACAGTTCTGTCAAGACAGTGAAGGCCAAAAATCAATGTCTCGAGTTGAAGCTCCGGGAGACTGATTTTCAGCGGTATATCGGTGGCTGTTTGCAAAAGTTCGTACAAGTTCTCAACACCAGGCATGAATTCGCTATAAAACGCCGCAATAATTTGCTGAGCGGATTGTTCGGGCGGAGAGCTTGGGATATGGCATTCAGACATTCCAACCCTCTTGTTCTTTGGTGACAAGTTTAGCTCATTACTCGATTCTGAGAATTGTGAGTCGGCAAATTCCTATATATCCGCACGAGCAACCATCCCTATAGCAGTTCAATCGAAACCCGCCGCCCGACCATCGCCGCAGCTCGCTGCAAGCTCGACAGTGTGATGTCGTTTTTCGGATCGAGAAGCCGGTCTACCTGCGTGCGGCTTGTTTTCATCAGTGTGGCCATTTTGTTCTTGGAAATCTTCTGCTTCTTCATCGCCTCGGCCAACTGCCAGGCAACCACCTCTTTGATTGCCTCCGCCTGCGCCTCCTCAAAGATTCCCTCCGACTTGAGAAAATCGTCGATGCTCGAACCCATATGCTTTTTGCTCATCGCTCCAACTCCCTCTGACGCTTGCGCGCCAATGCCAGATCGCTCTCCGGCGTTGTCCGCGCCTTCTTGATGAATCCGTGCAGTGCAACCAGATGCCCGCGGTAAAGGCAAATCAGCACGCGCGCCGTCCGCTTCGTCGGCAGGTCAGTCCGAATCTCCCACAGGCCGTCTCCCATCGGACGGCACAGCGGCATCCCAACCGGCCAACGCCATTGCGCTCTCAATAAATCTTTTCCAATTGCTTGACGTTCGGCCTCGGGCAACTCCAGAAGCCACTCCCGCACCGGCTCGTTTCCCGATTCCGGACGATAAAAGATCAGTGGAACTTTCTGCGGTTGAGGATTTTCTTTCATCCTGTACCTTATTTAGTGCAATTGTACCTTAAAATGTGCACCTTCGCAAGCGGCCGGATTTCTGTAACCGAGAATATGTGCTACCTCTTGGTTCCGGATTTCGCCGACCGCTTCAACTCATTCCAGTCCTTCTCGGTCTGGTCGGCGTAGGCGGAGCCGAATTTAGCCAGAGCCTCTGCGAAGCCGTCGCCGGAGCCGATGTAGCCAGCCAGAATGAGAGGGTCGCCGGAGCGGGCGTGGCCGCGCGCCAGCAGCTCGCCGCAGACCTCGGCATAAGCCTCCAGTCCGCCTCCGGCCAGGTCTTCTAAATCAATGGAGCCCTTGTGGTCATTGAGCTGGCGGACCATGTAATCGCGCCCGCCAAAATGCGTCCAGCCGAGGAACGGGTCGGACTGCGCCTGCATCGCTTTCTGTCCTTCGGCGGTGCGCTGGCCGTTGTGGCGGGGCGGTTCGGCGTCAGGCAAATAAGGCGCGTAGGCGGAGGCAGGCTCCTCTTTGATCTGCAAAAACAGCGGATCGCCGGGGCCGTTTCCTTCAAAGTAAATGCAGTAGTCGCGCAAGCCCACCGAGCCGATTCCGACAACCTTGAAAGCCACGTCCACCGGGCGATAGAGCGACAAGAGATGTTGGCGCTGCGGCTCGAGCGTTTGGCGATAAGATACGAGCGAGGCAAGAACAGCGGCAGCCTGCCGGCCAGTGAGGCGAGTGAGAATTGGCTTGATTTCCTTGAAGCGGCGAGGCGCATCGCTGGGTGCCCCGTCCGTTTCGTCCTGTGCCCTATCCTTTCGCTTTTTTTCTGGCGAAAGGGTGGGAATCATCGACCCTTTACCGGCCCTTTTCCCTGGAAGCACAGGCTCGGTCAACTGCTCCAGCGTGTGCTTTGGTGTGGATCTTTCAGCCTTGAGGAGGGCATCGAGGATAGGCTCAACCTGGTCCAGGCGATGAACTTGAAATCGGCCCGCTTCGAGCGACGGCATCTGGGCAAATGCGCGCATTTGTGCGGCGTAGCGGTCAACAAATCTTTCCACGGCCTCGCGCGCCGAAGCGTCCTTGTGTCCCGATTCGCGCCCGGCCACAACCAGGGATGCGGCCATGCGCTTCAGGTCCCACTCGAACGGGCCGCGGATGGTCTCATCGAAGTCGTTGATGTCGAAAACCAGCCTGCCGTCGGGCGCCGCATACGCGCCCAGGTTGCGCACGTGGGCGTCGCCGCAGAGCTGGCAGACAATGCCGGTTGAGGGCAGCACAGCAAGGTCGGCGGCCATCACAGGCACTGCGCCCCGCAGGCAGCCGAAGGGCGACTCGGCCATCAGCTTGTACTTGAGCTGGATGAGCGCGGGAACGCGGCCGTGCATCGAGCGGGCTATGAGTTCCAGTGCGGGAGTCTTCCGCGCTTTCGGTTTGAATTCACTATGTTCCTGGCGGCCTACCTGCTTGCGCCGCGCCTGACCCAGGTTGCGCCGTTCTTTGGGAGTTGCCCATTGCATGACCCGGAAGATACAACGCCCGGGCTACGCGGCGCAAGGCGCAATGCAGATGAAATCAGGTACAGTTTCACAGATTCACAGTTTGCGAATTTCTGTGATCTCTTACTGCATTCGGTAAATGCTCGCGTGAAACGCCCTCGTATCGAACAGGCCAGGTGCGTTGCTGACTTGCGAAACTTGGTATCGCCTGGAAGTATTATTTCTCTGCAACCGCAGCTTCCTTCTCCGCCCCGACGCCGCTGGGGCGAAGCGTGACCCAGTCGGTCTGCACGCGGTCCCATCCCTGAATCAGGAAGCCGTAAGACTCGAAAAGATGACGGATCTGAGGCCGATGCCAGCCGGCAATTTCTTCCAAAATCGGCACCAGCGTGGGCAGGGCATTGTCGCTGAGCACTGTCCGCTTGGCGATCTGCGCCACCAGCTTTGATTCCGAGACGGCAATGGTGAAACCGTCGCGCCGGTTCACATGAAGCATCACGTGAATATCGGAGCTGCCGTCACCCACATAAACCACATGGTCGGCGGGCAGCCCGAGCTCTTCTATCAGTTGCTCAAGACGCGCGACTTTTCCGTAGCCGGCCGTGGCGCGCACCAGGCTTTCAATCTCGCCAGAGGCCTTGTACTTGAACTCTGTGCCGAAGATGTGGTCCTGAGGCACGATCCCTTCGAGCGCCGACTGAATCACTTCCACCGGCGCGGCGGAGAGCACATAAAAATCGAAGTGGAAGCCGTCGATCCGCCGATCGAGGATATCGTAGACCTGCTTGATGTTTTCCTTGAGACGGATGCGCTTGCCCGCGTCATACAAATGCTCGCGCCGCACTTGCGAATGGAAGGCCGGATCGTGCAGGAGCAGGTAGGAAAGCTCGGCGCCCTGCTGGACCAGATTAAGGTTCGCCATGCCCCTGGCTTTGCGCTCAAACTCCGCCACGGAGATGCCCAGCATCTCGCTCAACACGTAGCCCGTGTCGTTGAACGTCAATGTCTTGTCGAAATCGCTGGCAAAAAGGAAATGTTTCCGATGTTCGTTAGCCATGTTTCATTTTAAGGCATTTTTGGAAATTATGCCGCCCATGTTGATTCCTGGCGCAATTGATGCCGCCCTAAATCCGCATGGCTGATGATTGTTACAGTGAAGTTAAGCGCGGCTATTTTTTCTGATCGTGCGAGGCCGCATCAGCCCAGAATTGCCAAAACTTCATGACGATATCTATTCCGCGCGCATAGTCGGAGTCTGACTCGACCAATACCGGAATCGAAAACATGCGCAGTTGATCCTGCATAAAAACTCCTTGAGTCGAGCCAACACTGACAGACAGCGCAAGTACGTTCGGATCTTTGGGCAAAGCATCCGCGCCAATTTCTATAATGGTGCTGCCTTTAAGTTGCGGATAGTTTTTTGGATCAGCGAAGACATCCCGATTGGTCACAATGCAAACTTCCGCGGACAGGCGCTGAGCAAGCAGCTCCCTGAATTTAGTATCAGCGGCCACCAGCCGTTTCGACAGCTCAACCGCCTGCGGAGAAGCAGTGGGATCGCCCGTGATTAGCTTGTTCTGAATCAACATGCCAACCCTTGCTGCGCTCGGGTTCGCGCATGCATCGCTCTGCGCGAACGCGAAATTTCCCCAAATTGCGATCCCGACGAAAACAACAACGCGCATAAGTTGTTTCATGACTCTTCCATCTCCGAAACTTACTTTGAGTCTATATTCGCATAACCTGTTGACTTTGATGCATCGAAATACAGCGGTGGTTTAAACTGCGGTGGGACGGCATTGCACCCCTACGAGGGGCGCTTCGGCACCTTGCCGTGCTCCGCTCCCGGAGGAATTCATTTTGACCCGTAAAACTGCCCTTTTGCTCTGCGGCCTGGTTGCTCTTTCGCTTGCGGGTCTTCAGCTCTCCGGCCAATTGCCGGCCAAACCACTTACCGTGGAGGCGATTTACGGGCATGGGCGGCTGATTGGGCATCCGCCCGACGAGTTCTCCTGGTCGCCTGACGGCAAGCGCGTGACCTATCTGAACGACGGCGAGCTGATGGAAGTGGATTTTGCGACGGGCAAGACGGATGTGCTGGCAAGCCGTGAAAAACTGGCCTCGCTCGCAGGGGCCAAGGCGTCAGAGACGGACCGCGACCATCGCGAACGCTATAAGATGGCCGGCCACCTTTGGGCGCCGGATGCGGCGCATCTGCTCTTTGACGCGAATGGCCACCTGTGGCTCTATGACCTGAACAAAGGCACGGGCGTGGAGGTTGGCTTTGCCGGCGAGGCTTCGGGCGACGACCCCAAGTTTTCGCCCGATGGCAAATCGATCTCGTTTATTCGCAACCACGAACTAGCTGTGGCGCGGCTGAAGAAGGCGGGTATGCCGATGACGGTGGTGGCTCCAGCGCCAAGCAAGACAACGCTCAACGGCGAGGTGGATTGGGTCTACGAGGAGGAGTTGGAGACGCGCAGCAATTATTCCTGGTCGCCGGATTCCCTACATCTTGCCTATTTGCAGATGGACGAATCTGCCGTGCCTGAGTATCCCATCGCCGACTGGATTCCAACGCACGCAACGGTCGAGATGCAGCGCTATCCGCAACCCGGCGACCCCAACCCATCAGTTCGCGTGGGCGTGGTGAGTGCTGACGGCGGCAAGACAATATGGATCAGCCTGCCGATTCGCGCCGGGCAGGATTACATTCCGCGCTTCGGCTGGGTGGATGCGAAGACGCTGTGGATTGAGACGCTGACACGCGACCAGAAGCATCGCGACATTTATTTTGCCGATGCGTCTACGGGGCAATCGCACGCGGCGCTCGAACTCACCGACAAGAAGTTCTTCAACGATAAGTACGATGTTTTTGTGGGCGACGGCAGCATCGTGCTGACTCATTGGGGCGACGGGCACAATCATCTTTATCTCTACAGCTATGACGCGGCTGACCCAATTCATTCGACAGCCCAACTCGCAAAGCAATTAACGACGGGCGATTTTGAGGTGGGCGACGTCTACCGCCTGGATGCTGCGGACAAACTTGTTGACTACGCATCGAATGAAGGCGGCCAGCTCGATCAGCAGTTGTGGCAGGTGAATTTTGCAGGCGAGAAAAAGCAGTTGACTGCGGGCGCGGGCACGCATGAAGGCAACTTCGCTCCCAAAGGCGGCGCGTTTGTGGACAAGCAATCGGCGAGCATGGAGCCGACCACGCTCAAGCTGTGCGCGGAAGCGGCGAAGTGCAGCGTCTTCTGGTCGACGAAGGCGGAGGAAACCTATCATCTGCGCGCGCCACAGCAGATGACGGTGAAGGCCCACGACGGGACGATGTTGTATGCCACGCTTCTACTGCCCGAGGGCGCGGCAGACGCGGCGAGCGTCCCGCTGATTGTGAATCCCTATGGCGGGCCGGGCGCGGCGACGGTTGTGAACAGTTGGCACGACGGCCTGCTCTTCGACGAGCTGCTGGCCCAGCACGGATTTGCGGTGCTGCACGCCGACAATCGCGGCATGGGCGGACGCGGGGGCGCCTTTGCGCAGGCCGCTTATCATAACTTCGGCCCGGTGCAGTTGGAGGATCAACTGACCGTGGTGGATGCGGCGCTGGCACAGTATCCGCAACTGGACCCCAAGCGCCTGGGCTGGTGGGGATGGAGCTGGGGCGGCACGTTCACGGTCTACGCCATGTCGCACTCGGACCGCTTTCGCGCCGGAGTTGCAGTGGCGCCGGTGACCGACTGGCGCAACTACGATTCGATTTATACCGAGCGCTACATGAGCGAGCCGGCGGATTTTGCCTCGGGTTACAAGGAATTTTCGGTGGTGAATTCCGCAGCCAACTTGAAGGGGCGGCTAATGCTGGCGCATGGAACCGGCGACGACAATGTGCACATCGAGAACACGGTGCAATATGTGCAGAAGCTGATCGAGGCCGAGATCTCCTATGACCTGCAAATTTATCCGCGCAAGACACACTCGATTGCCGGCCCTGATGTGCGCACACATCTTTTCAATCGCATTCTGGCGCAGTTTGAGACGTATCTGAAACCGCCGGTTTCCTCGGGAACCGGGCAATGAAAGAACCCGTGCATGAGCCAAAGCCACGCTCGCAATGAGTCCTTACCCCGTGATCTGAGTGAGGACTCGCTCGCGACGCACCTGCACAGCCGCGAACTGGCCTTGCTCGATCCGGCCGTGCGACGCGACCGCGCGCAGGTATCCGCCCTGCTGGCTGAAGACTTTCAGGAGTTCGGCGCCTCGGGAAGAGTGTGGACGCGCGCACAGATTCTAAATCTGCTTGCAACCGAAACCTGCCAGCCGCCATTGATGGAAGACTTCGAGTGCCACCGAATTGCGGAAGGGGTTGCGCTGGTCACTTATCAAAGCGTCCACACAGACTCGCAGACGGGCGGGTGCTCTGCTGCCATGCGGAGTTCTCTATGGAAAAAGGAATCCGGAGAGTGGCGTATGCGCTTCCACCAGGGAACGCGGAAAACCTAGAGCGAGTGGCGGCGGAAAACGTCGTCCTTTTCGCGGCTGGGACACTCCGAACACTCCAGACAGCAGACAACGACCAAGGCCACAGCCACTGTGACGATAATGGCGATGACGTTTTCGTAGGTCACGAACCATTGAATCAGGCTATGCATCGAAGACACCCACAATCAACATACTCTATGCAACCAGCCTCCGGCTGGACACTACGGCTCACCTGCTTAGACGCATTGTAGGGGACGCCGGCCTGTTAGGCCGACTGTTTTTTAGAAAAAATTTCAAATATTCCTTGTCTTATAGGGAAGAAAAAGCGAAAATAGGCTTGCCATGAAATCCGGTCCCAATCCCGCGCCAGCCCCCGACTCCAAAGAGTCGCAGGAAGAGCTTCAGACACTGGAGCTTAAGACTGCGCGCGCTGCGCAAGAGCCGGAAGATGACCCCGCCAGCGGTCCCAATCTGAACTGGCTGTTCGTCGATATGAACTCCTATTTTGCCTCGGTGGAGCAGGACGCGCGCCCGGAGTTGCGTGGCCGACCGGTGGGCATTGTGCCCATGATGGCCGACACGACCTGCTGCCTTGCCGCCAGTTACGAAGCCAAGGCCTGCGGAGTTAAGACCGGAACCGTCGTGGCCGATGCCAAGCGGCTGTGCCCCGATCTGGTGCTCGTGGAGGCGCGACACGAAATTTATGTTCAGTACCATCACCGCATTGTCGAGGCCGTGGAAAGCTGCCTGCCGGTCACGGCGGTGCTGTCCATCGACGAGATGGCCTGCCGGCTGATGGGCCGGGAACGGCCGCTGCTGGCCGCTATGGCGCTGGGCCGCCAGGTGAAGACGCGCATTTTGGAGCGGGTCGGCCCCATGATTCGCAGTTCGGTTGGCTTGGCAACTAACCGCTATCTGGCCAAAGTTGCCAGCGACATGGAGAAGCCCGATGGGCTGGTGGCGCTTCCGCTGGACATATTGCCCGAAGCCCTGCATCAGCTCACGCTGCGCGCCTTGCCGGGCATTGGCGCGCGCACCGAAAAGCGGCTGAACGACAAGGGCATTCGCACCATGGACGATCTGCTGGCGCTCAACTGCGAACAGGCCGGCGAGTTGTGGGGATCGGTGTGGGGCGAGCGGCTCTGGCACTGGCTTCAGGGCGAAGACTTCGATATGTCGGAGACGGAGCACCTGAAGTCGATGAGCCACCAGCACGTGCTGGCGCCGGAGATGCGCACGCCGGAAAAGGCCTGGGCGGTGGCGCACAAGCTGCTACACAAGGCGGCGATGCGGCTGCGCTCGGAGGGGTTGTGGGCCGGCAGCATTGGGCTGGCCATCGGCTTTGCCGTGCCGCGCGGCGAGAAGATGCCAGTGAGTCGCTTTGGCGCGCCCACGCGGGGATGGAAGAGCGAGCTGCGCCTGAGCGAGTGCCAAGACAACCAGACGCTCATTGCGGCGCTGCGTCGCTTATGGGAATCCCGCCCGCCGGGCGAAGAATTCGAGCACCCGTATTTTGTCAGCGTGCATTTGAACGGCCTGGTGCCGGACCGGCTGCACACGCTGAACCTCTTTGAAGGAACTGAAGATGAGCAGAGCCGCGCGCGTCTTGTGGCTGCCATGGACGCTCTGAACAACAAGTACGGCATGAGCACGCTGGCGCCGGCGACCATGCTGACCGCTTTCAAGGCCGCGCCCACGCGTATCGCCTTCCACACCATTCCGGATAGGTTCTAACGGGAGTGTAGGTACAAATATTGTCGGGCCGGAGCTGCGGCGACGTTGCACAAATTTTCACACTGGCGTCGACTTGGCCTGAATGTAAACTGAGCGTGTGCGCCAGGCAAGCCCGTTTGAGAGCGCTCAATCTGCCGGCTACTCAACGCTGACAGACTCTAGGGGGAAGGCATGGCTTTCAATAGGACGATTAAGTTTTGTTGCACTGTTCTAGCGACAGCGTTTTTCTCGTTTGGCCTTGCTCAAGGGCAACCGCCGCAAGCCACGCCTACGAATGCGCCGCCCGTGAAAGCGGAGCGTGATGGCTCACATGACTTTGACTTCGTGATTGGAAACTGGAAGGCACACGTTCGGCGGCTTCCTGACCGGCTCAACGGTTCGAACGCATGGATCGAATATGACGGCATATCAAACCACCACAAGATTCTCGATAGCAATTCCAACTTTGAAGAGTTTGAGGTAAACAATCCCGAAAAGCGCCTTCACATCAAGGCGCAAACGCTGAGACTTTACAATCCGGAATCGCATCAATGGAGCATTTATTTGATAGATGTAAACAAAGGTGTGCTGAGCCTTCCGCCAATGGTGGGTCAGTTCGACGGGAATCGGGGAGAGTTTTATGACCAGGAAGACTATAAGGGGCGAGCGATTCTGGTTCGCTACGTCTGGCTGAACATTTCGCCGCGATCGGCGCGGATGGAGCAGTCGTTCTCGCCCGACGGCGGCAAGAGCTGGGAAGTGAACTGGATCTGCGAGCTTTCGCGAGACTAATTCAGGCTGCTACTTCCGTGCCCCACGCAGCTCGTAGGTTATCGGCAAGACGCACTGTGTGAGCGCATAATCGCCTCTTCCTTTACTGCACCCGGCAGCCAAAGTGAGGCAGACAGATATTGCGCTCCGTCTTGTCCTCTGCCCTCATTACAACCAGGTCGAAATCCACTCGCTCCGCGTGCTCAAGAACTTTTTTCGCTCAAAAGCGTAACTCTCTGCATCCGCGCGCGGCAATTTCTGCGGATAAGAGAGTAGAAGCGTAGCCCATGGCCCACGACTGGCAGCCGGATTTTGAACAACTCGTGGACGAACACCAGTCGATGGTCTTCTCGCTGGCGTGGCGCATGACCGGCGACCGTGGGCTGGCCGAAGAAATTGCGCAGGATGTCTTTCTCGAATTGGACAGGCACCTGGGCAAGATTGAGTCGGCGGCACACGCCTGCTTCTGGCTGCGCCGCGTGGCGATGAGCCGCTCGGCGGATGCGTTGCGCCGACGCGTGGTGCGTGGCCTGGACCTGTGGGTGGAGATGGAAGAGCATCACGGCATAAGCGTTGTGGAGCGAGCATCACCGTTGGGGGCGCGGCTCGAGCAACTGCTGGCCACCTTGCCGGAATCGCAGCGCGCGGTGCTGGTTCTTCGCTATCAGGAGGATCTGACGCCGGAAGAGATTGCAGCGACTCTTCAAGCGCCTGTGGCCACGGTGAAGAGCAATTTGCAGCGGGGATTGAAGCTGCTGAGGGTAAAGGCGGCTGACCATTTGAAAGAGTACATCCGCCAAAAGGAGTACGTGCGTGGAGTTTGAGCCAATGGAGGAGTTTGAGCAGGAGTTGCGGCAGGCGTTCGAGCGGCGGCCTGCGCCGTCCAGCCTGAAGCATAGGCTGATGGAGCGGAGGCACGCGCGGCAGCCGGGCAACTCTGTCTTTCATTGGCAACGGCTTGCCGCTGCCACTCTTCTCACAGCCGCGCTGGGCGGCGGAGTCGTCTTGCATCAGCGAGAAGAGCAACGCGAGGGCGAGGCAGCTCGGCAACAGGTGCTGACCGCGCTGCGCATTACCAGCCACGCACTCAACCATATGAATACACAACTCGCGGCTCACGGGCGCGCGCAAAGGTGAGGAGATTCGACGATGAAAAGCAGAATCATAACATTCATGTTGGGTGCGGTTGCGCTGACCGCGACTGCTCTCGCGCAGAGTATGCCGCTGCCCTTGCCGCCGGCGGTTGAAAAGGAGCTGGCTTCGCGCGCATCTGACGTAACCGAGGTCACGCTGGGCAAAAACATGCTGGCCTTTGCGGCCAAATTCATGAACGGCAAAGACAAGGACGACGCGGCAACAAAACAACTGATTGAAGGGCTCGACGGCATTTACGTTCGCAGTTACGAGTTCGACAAAGAAGGCCAGTACTCGATGGACGAGGTCGAGCAACTGCGCAAGTATTTCGAGACCAGCGAGTGGTCGCCGATGGTGCGCGAGCGCGAGCGCAAGAGCGGCGAAACCACCGACGTGATGGTGAAGCTGGTGAACGGCGAGGCCCACGGCTTGTTCGTTCTCACGGCAGAACCCAAGGAGCTGACCATCGTCCTGATCCTGGGGCCGGTGCGCATGGAAGACCTGGGCAAACTGAAAAGCCTTGGCGGACTGAGCGTGCTGGGCGATGTGGAGAAGGACGCGAAGGTCAAAGAGAAGATGGAGAAGGATAAGAAAGGCGGCAAACCATGAAGCATTTCTGGGTTGTTCCTGTTGTGTTTGTTGCCCTGCTGGTTCCGGTTGCTGTGCTGGCCGGCGGCGCGGGCGGCTTTGACGGCGTGGTGAGCTCAATCGAGAACCGCTATCACGTGCGCGCCACGCGAATCCCCTTCATGGGACTCGTCAGCATGATCGCTCGCAGGGCCACGCATGACGGCGTTGACGGCGTGCATGTGGCGGAGATTGAAAACTTCACCGCACCGGTGGATGGCGACGAGCTGAACAGCATGGTCGAGGAGAAGCTGGGATCGGGCTGGGAGCGGATGATCCGCGAGACCAGCCGTAGAGGGAAAGAACAGACGTTGATCTTTGTGCATCCCGAAGGCGAGCGGATGGGAATGTTTGTGGTGGACCTGGACGGAAGCGAGATGAACGTGGTGCAAGTCTCGGTGGACCCCAACCATCTGAACAACCAGATCGGAAACTACGAGCACCACCACTCCAACAATGATGGGAACGATTCGAATTAGGAATTGTTGTCTGCTGAATCAGGCGGAAAACAACCTGCGGGTGCCCCAGGTCCGGGGTCCCCACGGACAGGTCTTCGTCCGTGGGGTGGAGATCCGGATTCTCGGACCTGGGAGACCACGAACCTCATGTGTGCAGGGGCTGCTGCCCCACCGCAATTGGCTACACTAATGGGCAGTATGTCCAGCTTCCATCCGTCGCCACAGTCGAGTTATCGCGGCCGTCTTGCGCCGTCACCCACTGGCTATCTGCATGTGGGCCACGCGCGTACCTTCTGGACGGCCTACGAGCGGGCGCACGACGCAGGCGGCACACTCGTCATGCGCATGGAAGACCTTGACGCGGAACGCAGCCGAAAGGAATTTGCCGAGGCCGCCATGGAAGACCTGCGCTGGCTGGGAATTTGCTGGCAGGAAGGACCCCATCAGGGAGGGCCGTATGCGCCCTATGTGCAGAGTGGCCGCCGTGCCTTTTATCTCGACGCATGGCGCAGGCTGCTGCGCGGCGGATTCCTTTTCCCCTGCCGCTGCTCGCGGAAGGACCTGACCGCTGCGCTTTGCGCGCCTCACGAGAGCGATCTTCAAGGCACTGGAGAGCAAGAACCTCTTGACGACGAGCCTGTTTATCCGGGAACATGTAGGCCGCTCCAGAGCAACATTGCGCCGGCGCTCGATTCTGCGACAAACGACACTGAAGAGCCGGGTAACTTCAACTGGCGCTTCCGCGTTCCCGATGGCGAAGCAATCGAATTTGTAGATGGAAATCTCGGTTCGCAGCGCTTCCTGGCCGGCGTGGATTTTGGCGATTTTGTGGTGTGGCGGCGTGACGGCGGCCCGAGTTATCAGCTTGCCTGCGTGGCCGACGACGCAGCCATGAAAATCACGGAAGTAGTGCGCGGAGAAGACCTGCTCAAGTCCACCGCGCGGCAGATTCTGCTCTACCGCGCGCTTGGACTCGCAATTCCCGATTGGTTCCATTGCCGGCTGGTGGTTGACGGAAACGGCCGCCGCCTGGCCAAGCGCTATGACGCGCTCAGCCTGCGCGTTCTGTGCCAGCGCGGAGTTACACCGGCGCAGATTCTTGCGGCTGAGTTACCGGCGGAGTGATCGGCTACCCGCCGCGCAACCTGACTTACTTGTGCCGGATGAAGGTGCCCTTCTGCAACTCGCTCCACGCCTGGCGCAGTTCAGCTTCAGTATTCATCACGATCGGTCCCTGCCACGCCACAGGCTCTTCCAGCGGTTGACCGGAAACCAACAAGAAGCGAATCCCTTCGGGACCGGCCTGGACCACAATCTCGTCACCGCGATCAAAGAGCACGAGCGAGTGGTTTCTCGCGTCGTACGTCGGCTTCGCTTTAGGATCAACCGCCGACTCGGTCAACACCGCCTGCGGTTCTGATGCATCGCTGAACGTGCCCGCTCCGGCAAAGACATATGCGAATGCGTTGCGCGTAGTCTCCACTTTGATGCGCTTGCGCTTATTCGGCGGAACAGAAATGTCCACATAGCGCGGCTCGGCGGCTACGCCATCGACCGGTCCTCTTTTGCCCCAGAATTCGCCGCAGATCACACGCGCTTTGCTCCCGTCGTCTTCAGTCACTTCCGGAATGGCGCTCGAAGGAATGTCCTGATAGCGCGGGTCGGTCATCTTCAGCGCCGCGGGCAAATTTGCCCAGAGCTGAAAGCCGTGCATGCGGCCCTTCTCGTCGCCCGCGGGCATCTCCTGGTGAAGAATTCCGCTACCGGCCGTCATCCATTGCACATCGCCGGCGGTCATGCGGCCCTTGTTGCCCAGACTGTCTCCGTGAGCCACCTCGCCGGCCAGTACGTAGGTGATAGTCTCAATTCCCCTGTGGGGATGCCAGGGAAAACCGGCCACGTAATCGGCCGGATTGTCGCTGCGGAAATCGTCCAGCAACAGGAAGGGATCGAACTCCGCGGTCTTTCCAAAGCCGAAGGCGCGCTGCAGCCGGACGCCCGCTCCTTCGATGGTGGGTTTGGTCTCAAGAATCTGCTTCACAGGGCGAAGCGACATGGGGAACCTCCTTGTGGCTTACATGAGATTGGATGCGCCAAGGAGATATTCGTTGCAACAGGTAATTTTAGAGAGATTCGGCCATTGAGAGTCCTTCCGTTGAAGGATCCGTCAATGGCCGATAGAATCGCTTGATTTCAAAAAGGTTCTTGCTGGTTGTTGCTGCCTCCGCCGCATAGCTCCACGGCGTGAACCATAGCTTTGGCTATGCGATCTGCCATCTCCTGCTCGTAGATGCGAATCGAGTGGTCGACGCCTTTGGGCAGCTTGATGTTCAAGACATAAATATCCGGAACGTCCTTGACCGTTTTGGTGGTGTCCCCGGTTTTCACCAGGTACTCCTGCCAATCCTGCTCATCGGGCAGCACCGCGATGCTTTTCACGTCGCGCAGGTTGATCAGGACGTCTTCGTTGTGCTCTTTTCTGCCGCCATTGAAGACGAGGCGATGGTAGGTGAGAGAGCAAGCGCCCGAATTGGCGACTACGTTGCTGGTGGTTGAGCTTAGTTTTTGCACTCCATCTTGGTTGCTGGCCGAGTCATGGATGTATCCGGCGAAGTTTACCGTGCCCACCTCGCCGAGCTTGTCCTGGATGAACTTCATGGTGACTTCGAGCGTCGGGCCGTTGGTGTTCGGCGCGCCGGCAGCAGGCGGATTGGTGGGCGCCGCGCCCTGGGTCAGGATTGCGCTGAGTTCGACTTCGCTGACGCCGGCCTGTTTGAGCGCGATCAGCGCATCGGGAGATGTGTCGAACTTGCCCGGAGTTGCGGAAATGACATGCAGGACCACTCTCTCCGACACTCCTGACCGCAACAGTTTCAGGACCTCGGCGTTTGCCGGCGCATCAACAGCAGGTTGAGGCGGAGGCGGCACGCTCTGTTGCGCCAGCGCGGTTGCGGAGGTCAAAGCCAGCGTCAAAAAAATAGCAATAATTCGCATGTACGTTCTCCTTCTTGAAATCGAAGAGCGCCCGCCCGCTGAGAGCAAAATCCGCTGGGTCCTGCGCCGAACACTCCACTTCATTAGCTGGGTCCTATCATCAGGCCCTTCTATTTCCTCCGCTCCCTCGCTAGCGGCAAAAGAAATAGGACAACCATAGCTCCCGATCCCATCAATAGAAAGCGGTACTCAGGAACCTTTCCCCAAAAAGCATCGACCGCCATTTTGACTGCGAGGGCAAGCCCTATGACGACAACTGCGGATACTGTTACCTGTTTTGATGTAAGTGCACTTTGCGCCTTATTGTCCTGCTCCTGCCGAATCCACGGATGAACAAAGAGCACCATGAGAGCCGCAACCACTAAAACCAAGACAGGGATATTGAGCTTTGCTCCTGAACCGAACAAACCTGACGCTTTGCCCAGTAACACTAAACCTGCTCCCACCAAGGCAACGACGACGCGCTGTTGGACGGATTGTGAATCTCTCATTTTCCGTCTCTCCCTGAATGGAAGGCTTCGATGCATCCGATTGGCAGCTACTTTGTTTGCGTGGAATTCTAGTCCACTGCCTCTGTGGTTGTCACGGCGGAGAGATTCGGGCGTGTTTTCCGAACGCGTCGGCGGATGCTGAAGGCTTATTCTCAAGAAGGAACCCCCATGAGTGATTTTGCCCAGACCGTGAAGCAGCAGGCCGACATCGTCAAGGTGATCGAGGGCTACATTCGCCTGCGCAACGCAGGGGCGCAGAGGTTCAAGGGGTTATGCCCGTTCCACAAGGAAAAGACGCCGTCGTTCAACGTAAACGGAGGGTCGCAACAGTTTTTTTACTGCTTCGGCTGCCAGGCCTCGGGAGATGTCTTCAGCTTCGTGGCCAAGATCGAGAACGTCGGCTTTCCCGAGGCTGTGCGAATTGTGGCAGGCAAATGCGGGATTTCTCTACCAAAGCGGGAATTTTCCTCGCCGGAAGAGGCTGCCGGAGCGCGGCTGCGGGCAAAGCTCTTCGAGTTGCACGAGACGGCAACCGCATGGTTTGAGGAACAGTTGCGCGGGCCTGAAGGCGCCGTGGCGCGCGAATATCTTGCCGGCCGCGGGCTGACTCCCGAAGGCATCAAGACCTTCCGCATCGGCTACGCGCCGGACAGCTTCAACGCCCTGCGCGACCGGCTCAGCGGCATGGCCGACAACGAAACCCTGCGCGCCAGCGGCCTGTTTGCCTCAAAGGAGCAGGGCGACGGCTCCCAAGGCCCGATCTACGACCGCTTCCGCAAGCGGGTCATGTTTCCAATTTCCAACGAGAGCGGGCGGGTGATCGCCTTCACCGCGCGCACCCTGGAGACGGGCGACAAGGCCGGCGCAAAGTACATTAACTCGCCGGAGACGCCGCTTTATTCCAAGGGTCTCGTCCTCTTCAATCTGGACAAAGCGCGGACCTCGATTCGCCAGCATGAGTTTGCGCTGCTCGTCGAGGGCCAGATGGACTGCATCTCGGTTTACCTGCGCGGCATTCAAAACGTGATTGCCACCAGCGGAACGGCTTTTACCGAGCAACAGGTGGCTATTCTCAAGCGGCATACCTCGCAGGTGGTGGTCAACTTCGATCCCGACGCCGCAGGCTCAAACGCCTCTGAAAAGTCGATTTCCCTGCTCACCGAAGAGGGCTTCAACATCAAGATCGTCACCCTCGACGGCGGCCTCGACCCGGACCGCTATATTCGCGAGCGCGGCGTGGAGGCGTACACGGCGGCCTTGCGCGGGGCGCGCCGCCAAGCCGATTACCTGATCGAGCGGGCGCGGACTGCGTTCCCAGGGGCCAGCGCGGAGCAGAAGGTGAAGGCCATGAACTTCCTGCTGCCGCATATTCGCCGGATGCCGGAGAAGCTGGCACGGGACCAGTTTGCCGCCGACGCAGCGCAAAAGCTGGGCATTGACTCGGCGGTACTGCGTGAAGAACTGCGCCAGGCCGCGCTCCGCCGGCGCGACCACATCGAGACACGAGCCTCTGTGTTGACTGAAGTCGAGCGGGTATTGCTGCGCGCGCTGGCCATCGACGACCCCGAGTTCGAGCGATCGCGGAGACTTGCAGTCCAGGCGTTAGCCGAACAGCCAACCTGGTTTGAACATCTGGGCGCATTCGCTGCCTTGCAAGCGCTTGCCGGGCGGCAGGCTCGCGAACCCATGGATGTGGTCGAGGACGAGGCGCAGCGTGCCTTGTTGGCTGAGACGCTGTTGGCCGAGACTAAACCGCCCGAGGAGAACGAGGTACAAAGCGCCATTCAGGAGATTCAGGAGCGCTCCATCGAGCGTCGGCTGCGTGACATGCGGGCGCAAATCGCTGAGGCCGAGCGGCGGGGCGACTTTTCCGAACTGGCGGTGCTGACCCAGCAAAAGCTGGATCTCGACCGGGCGCTGCGGCAGTTGCATAACCATAGGCCGCCGGAGCAATAGCCGCTATTTCCTGCGTCCAATCGCCAATTCCAGCGTCAAATGAGAAGAGGTTGGAACGGGCGGAAGGCAAAAGCCGCCTGGCCCGGCTGCGAGATCGTCCGAAAAGGGTTCCTGACCACGCCCGAAATTTGGCTTGGCAGGGCATGGCGGGACGTGGTAATCTATTGATCTCAGTGCGGATGCGCGCCCCTTTGCCCCATCTATGAGCTGCGGCTCGCGGGCGACCCAGGTGAAACCTGAAGCGCTTGTCATCCTGTTCCGAGCAACCACAAGAAACCGCATCATTTATGCGGGTGACCGCAGGTTTGTGTGCGAGTGAGCCGATTTTTCCCGGTTCGACGGGATTTTTTGCACGCTCAGGACCAAACCAGGCTGGAACCTGCGCACCGTCGCGCAAGACGGTGCTGAATCTGCCTTGCGCTGGAGAGTAGGAGTATTTTGGCGAGCGACGACAAATTCGAACACGAGCACGAGCATGAGCTAGGTCACGAGCATGACATTGACACCATTGTCGAAGTGGGCAAGGAAAAGGGCTATCTGACCTACGGCGATGTCAATGAGATGCTACCGGATGAGATGGCTACTTCGCCCGACGATCTGGACGACCTGATCACCACCATCGGCACCCAGGGCATTGACCTGCTCGACGGCCCCAAATTCCACGGCGACAAGGACTTCGACCTGGAAGAGGGCGAAGACGTCGAGCTGGACCTGACGCCCGGAACGCTGGAAAAGACCAATGACCCGGTGCGCATGTATCTGCGCGAGATGGGCACGGTGCCGTTGCTCACGCGCGAGGGCGAGGTCGAGATCGCCAAACGCATCGAGCGCGGCCAGTTGCGCGTTCTCAAGGCCATTTCCCGTTCGCCCATTGTGATTCGCGAGGTTGTGGCCCTGGGCGAAGACCTCAAGCGCGGCGTGCGCAACGTCAAAGAGGTCGTGATCTTCGACGACGAGGAGCTCACCGAAGAGATAGTGGTGGCGCGCGTCAAGGCGACCGCCGCCCGCATCGACGCGCTGGTGAAGCACCAGAAGAAAATTGCCGTGCTCGAGGAAAAACAGGCCGCTTCCGGCGCCGTCAAGCCCAAGGCCTCCGCCGCGCGCAAAACCCGCTGGCTCATCGCCCGTGAGAGGGTTTTCATTTCGCGGATTGTGCGCGAGCTCAAATACACGCCGATGGAGCGCAAGCGCCTGCTGGACAAGGTCAACAAGACCGTGGACACCATGCGCACGCTGGAGCGGCAGATTCGCTCGCTCGACCAGAAGCACGAGGCCAGCCGTAGCGAGGAGTTGAAGAAGGAGTACCGTCGGCAGCAGAAGAACTGCAAGGCCGATCTCGAAAAAATCGAGGCCGACGCCAGTGTCTCCATCGTTGAGTTGAAGCGTACTCAGCGCGAGATGATCCAGGGCGACATGGACGCGGATCAGGCCAAGCGCGAGTTGATTGAAGCCAATCTGCGCCTCGTTGTTTCCATCGCCAAAAAGTACACCAACCGCGGCCTCCAGTTTCTCGATTTGATCCAGGAAGGCAACATCGGCCTGATGAAGGCTGTGGACAAATTCGAATACCGCCGCGGCTACAAATTCTCGACCTACGCCACATGGTGGATTCGCCAGGCCATTACCCGCGCCATCGCGGATCAGGCCCGGACCATCCGCATTCCTGTGCACATGATCGAGACCATCAACAAGCTCATCCGCACCAGCCGTCAACTGGTTCAGGAACTGGGCCGTGAGCCGAGCAGCGAAGAGATTGCCCGCCGCATGGACATTCCCGTGGCCAAGGTGCGCAAGGTTCTCAAGATCGCGCAGGAGCCTATCTCGCTCGAAACGCCCATCGGCGAAGAAGAAGACTCGCACCTCGGCGACTTCATCGAAGACCGTCAGGCGGTTTCGCCCTCCGAAGCGGTCATCAGCGTCAACCTCAAGGAGTACACCTCGCAGGTTCTGCGCACGCTCACCCCGCGCGAAGAGCGTGTCATCAAGATGCGCTTCGGCCTGGAAGACGGCTCCGAGCACACGCTGGAAGAGGTCGGCCAAAGCTTCCAGGTAACCCGCGAGCGCATCCGCCAAATCGAAGCCAAGGCCCTCCGCAAGCTGCGGCACCCGTCGCGCAGCCGCAAGCTGAAAGCCTTCGTCGAAGGCGTCAAGGAAATGTAACTCGGCCAGTGACTCAGCCGCGCCATTTTTCTAAGCAGAGCCGCAATCCGCAAGGATTGCGGCTCTTTGTTTGCGGAATTCGCTAACCCGGAGGCCATTTCCGGTGATATGCTTCCTCGCATGGCAGAATTCCCCACCAATCCGACACGCCTCGATCCGTACAAGAACTTCAAATTTCGCGTGAAATGGGATGGCAAATACATCGCTGCAATTTCGCGCATAACCGGCCTCATCCGCTCAACGGAGGTCGTGGAGCACCGCGAGGGCGGCGATCCCAGCACAACCCGGAAATCGACCGGGCTGACCCAGTTCGGGCCCATCACGCTGGAACGCGGGCTGACCGACGATAGCGCCTTTGAAGACTGGGCCAACCTGGTCTGGAAGTTCGGCGCGGGCCTCGGCTCCGAGGTCTCGCTAAAGGAGTTCCGCAAGGACATCTACCTCGAGTTCTACAACGAGGCCGGGCAGGTGGTTCGCGCGTACAAGATCTACCGCTGCTGGCCCTCGGAGTATCAGGCGCTTCCCGATCTGGACGCCAACGCCAACGCCGTCGCCATTGAGCATATCAAGCTCGAAAACGAAGGCTGGGAGCGCGATACCTCGGTCATTCCGCCGGCACAGCCTTAGGAAAGCTCTGATTCGCTCGATATTTTGAAAGGGCACGGATTTATCCGTGCCACAAAAGCTGCAAAATCAACATTGGCTTTAGCCCCTGAGGGAATGTTTGCCTGACAGATTGGACTTGAACAGAGCCTCCTTAGCTTTTCACGGCAGCTTCAACCTCGGCCCATTCTTCCCCGCTCAGCTTCAATCCGGCCGCTGCGACGTTCTCTTCGAGATGCGCGACCTTTGACGTGCCAGGAATGGGCAGCATCACCCGCGAACGCTGCAAGAGCCAGCCAAGGGAAAGCTGCGCGACAGAAGCCTCGCGACGGGCGGCAATCTTCGCCAGCGTCTGCGCCGACGGATTGTCCGCCTTCAACAGCTTGCCGGCGTTGATGGGATACCACGGCAAAAAGCCAACGCCCTGCCGCTCGCAATAATTCAGCGTCTCTTCATGCCGGCGGTCGGCCAGACTGTATCGATTCTGGACCGTCGTAATCCTTACGATCTTTTCCGCCTCTTCAATCTCCGCCGGTGTCACCTCGCTCAATCCAATGTGGCGAATCTTGCCTTGCTCCTGCATCTGCTTCAGCGCGCCCAAGCTCTCTTCAAGCGGCGTGCGCGGGTCGATGCGGTGCAATTGGTAGAGGTCGATGCGGTCCAGCTTGAGCCGACGCAGGCTCATCTCGACACATTGGAAAAGATAGCCAGCGCGGCCCACTGGTTCTGCGCGCGCGGGGCCTGGGCGGGTGTTTCCACCTTTGGTGGCGATGACCAGGCCGGGCGGATAAGGGTGCAGCGCCTCGGCAATCAGCCGCTCGGCAATCTCCGGGCCATAAGCGTCGGCGGTGTCGATCAGCGTGACGCCCAACTCAACAGCCCGGCGCAAGACACGATGAGCTTCGGCCGCGTCGGCTGGCTCGCCCCATGCGCCCTCACCCACCAGGCGCATGGTTCCGTAGCCGAGACGGTTGACGGGCAAGTCGCCCCCGATGAGGAATGTGCCGCTTGCGGATGCGTTTTCTATTCCCATGCTGAGTTGGATGCTGCGGTGCGGCTGGTTGGTGCAACCGGACTCTCTGGCCTCACGGAACCCCGGACGGCCCGCTCGCGTATATTGGCTCAGAGCAAGGAGAACGAGCCATGAGCACTCAACCATATCCCAATCCGCAGGCAATCTTTTACCAGCAGTATGAGTCGGTGCGCCGCGACGAAGTTGTCGGCATTCTGCTGGCGCTGTTTCTGGGAGGCTTCGGCGTTCACCACTTCTATCTGCGGCGGACGGGGCTGGGAGTCCTTTATCTTTTGTTCTTCTGGACGCCGTTTCCGTGGATTCTCGGCTTTATCGAGTGCTTTTTCATGCCCGGCCGTGTACGCGAGTTCAACGCCATCCAGGCGGCTGGGATTGCGGCCATGCTGGGGATCTCGATGCCGCAGGGCTGGGGCTATCCATTCAACATTACGGTCAACGTGCCTGCGGCTCCGCAGCCGGGTGCTCTGGTGGCTTGCGGGTGCTGCGGGCAGACCTTCCCGGCCGGTGCGCGTTTCTGCTCAGGGTGCGGCGCGGCAATCTGAATTCAGATTCGCAAAGCTTTGACCTGGCTATCGACCACAGGTCTTGCGCCAGGGCTGAATGTATCGAGCCTTGGCGCAACCTTTACTCCACTTCCAGCACCAGGCACTTCAGGTACTCGGTCTCTGGCAGGTTCAGAACAACCGGATGATCAGGCGAGGCGCCACGCCGTTCCAGCAGCCGCACACGCCTGTGCGCGTCCGCAGCAGCCGATGCCACGCTGCCTTCAAGGTCTGTCCAGCTCACGTGATGCGAACAGGAACAGGTCACCAGCAGGCCGCCGGGGCTGAGCATTTTGAGCGCCCGCAGATTCAGTTCCTTGTACCCGCGCAGTGCGCCTTCGACGGCGCGCACGCTCTTGGCAAACGCTGGCGGGTCGAGAACGATCGCATCGAATTTCTCACCCGCATCCGACCAGCCGCGCAGAATTTCAAAGGCATCGCCCTCTACCCACTCAACCTGTCCAACAAGGCTGGTGCGGTTAGCCTCAAAGTTCTTCTCTGCCACTTCGAGCGAAGCGTGGGAAGCATCAACGCCCGTAACCTGAGCGCAAGCCTGTGCCAGGTGCAGCGCAAAGCCGCCCTGATAACAGCAGACGTCGAGCGCCCGTCCGCCCCCGTCGCGATTCGCCAAGCCCAGCTTGCGCGCCCATTCAGCTGCGGCGGCATAGTTGGCCCGCTGGTCGAGGAAGGCTCCCGTCTTCTGCCCTGAATTGGCGTCGAATTCAAAGACCAAGCCATTCAGCCGGAAGTGCGTGCTGGCGGCTGGAGCCGCTGCGTCACCGACAAACAGCGGAGCCGGATTCGGCACGGCCAGCCCCTCCAGTTCGCGCATTCGCGGGTCGGGCCGTTCCAGAATTGCTGCCGGAGACAGCTCCTCGCGCAGCACGCGGACGCAGGTTTCGCGCACTGCGGCAGAGTCCAGCCCTTTGGCCAGCAACTGCAAAATCACCAGCTCGCCGTACTTGTCCACCACCACGCCGGGCAGCTCGTCGGCCTCGCTGAAACAGAGCCGGCAGGCGTTGGTTCGCTCGTCGAGCAACATCCGCCTGCGGCTGATAGCCGTGCGCAGCCGCGATTCAAGCAATTGGAGCCACGCGGCCTCGCCCACGGCTTCGCGCGAGACGAGCCGCAATGCAATCTGCGATGTGGGACTATAAAGCGCCGTGCCCAGCAGCAGTCCGCGGCTGTCGGCCACTGGCATCAGAGCGGGAGCCTCGCCCGTGGGCAACTCGACAGATTCAATGTCGGAGGCGTAAACCCACAAATGGCCGGCGCGTAGCCGGTCTGCGGCGCGGCGGCTGATTTTGGCGCCGGGAGCGCCTTTGGAGGTCTTTTGAGTTGTTTCAGATCGGGGTGTGCGTGGCTTGGTCATGGACTCCCTTGGTATGGTTCATCTTAACAACTATCGAACCCTTCACGAGCGCCAGCGCAGGCTCTGAGACTGCTCGTTCATCACCGTGGAGCGCACTCAGCCTATAATAAAGTATGGCGATTGTCCCGCAACCCATCCCGACAGAGGTACCTGGCGCGGTTCCGGCTCCCGCGGGAAAGGCGCAGGCTGCGGTGCTCGAGGTCGACCAGCAGGCCTTTGACCGGCGAATAGATGCCCTGGTCAAACTGGTTCACGCCAACCGCCCCAGCGATGACATCGCTCTGATTCGCAAAGCATGGGAGTTCAGCGTCCGGCATCATCTCGGGCAGAGGCGCGCCTCCGGCGAGCCTTACATTATTCATCCGCTCGAAGTGGCTGAAGTGCTGGCGGAGATGAAGATGGATGCAACCTCCATCGCCGCCGGCCTGTTGCACGACTCGGTGGAAGACACGCCCGCCACCAGTGATGAGATTGCCGCCGGCTTCGGCGACCAGGTGGCCCACATCGTCGAGGGCGTCACCAATATCGACAAAATCGAGTTCGCCAATCGCGAAGACCGCCAGGCCGAGAACGTGCGCAAGATGCTGCTGGCCATGGTCTCGGATGTGCGCGTGGTGCTGATCAAACTTGCCGACCGGCTGCACAATATGCGCACGCTGGAGCATTTGAAGCCCGCCCGCCAGGAATCCATCGCGCGAGAGACTTTGGACATTTATGCGCCTCTGGCTCACAGGCTGGGCATGGGCAAAGTGCGCGGCGAACTCGAGGACCTTGCCTTCCGCTATACCGATCCTGTGAGCTATGAGCAGGTGGCTGCCGCCGTCGAATCCCGCCGCGTCGAGGGTGAACAATTTTTACGCGGCGTGGAAGACACGCTCGCCGAGCAGTTGCGCGAGAACGGCATCGAAGCCCGCGTCGAGTGGCGCATCAAGCGCATCTATTCCATTTTTCAAAAGCAGCAGCGCTCCAAAGTTTCCTTCGATCAGGTTTATGATTTGCTGGCCGTCCGCGTCATCACGCAGGATGTAGCCGCCTGCTACGCTGTCTTCGGTCTCATTCACACTCTCTGGCGTCCTGTGCCCGGCCGCATCAAGGACTTCATCGCCATGCCCCGCGCCAACCGCTACCAGTCGCTCCACACCACGGTGATGAGCACCACCGGCCACCAGTTCGAGGTGCAGATCCGCACCGAAGAGATGCACCGCACTGCCGAAGAAGGCATCGCCGCGCACTGGAAGTACAAGGCTGGCGGAGCCGCCGTTACGGCGCGCGACGAGGAGCGCCTCAATTGGATTCGCCAACTCGTTGAGTGGCAAAAGGAGATGACCGACCCCAACGAATTCCTCTCCAGCCTGAAGATGGACCTCTATCCCGACGAGGTTTACACCTTCACGCCCAAGGGGAAGGTGGTCGTCATTCCGGCCGACGGCACGCCGGTCGATTTCGCTTACACCATTCACACTGAGGTGGGCCACACGTGCGTAGGAGCCAAAGTCAACGGGCGCATGGCGCCTCTACGCACCAAGCTGCGCACCGGCGACATTGTCGAGATTGTCACCCAGAAGGATCACAACCCCAGCCGCGACTGGCTGACCTTCGTCAAGAGTCCCCGCGCCCGCAACAAGATCAAGCACTGGCTCAATGAGGACCATCGCCGCCGCGCCGTCGAAATCGGCCGCAAGCTGCTGGAGCGCGAGGCGCGCAAATACAAAGTGCCGCTTGCTCAGATCGGCGACCAGGACCTGAGCCGCATCGCCAACGAATACGGTGTGGCCACCGCCGTCGATCTGCTCGCCGCCCTCGGTCAGGGCAAGCATACTGCCCGCCAGGTGCTTAGCAAGCTGGCGCCCAGCGCCATCAACCAGCCGGAGACAGAGGCCGTGCCGGAGGTGAAATCCGGCGCCGCAGCCATGTCCGACGCGGTGCGCAAGCTGCACCTCACCGGCTCTGATTCGCTTCAGGTGGAGGGCCAGAACGATCTGCTCGTCTATCGCGCGCGATGTTGCAACCCCATTCGCGGCGAAGAGATCGTTGGCTACGTCACGCGCGGCAAGGGCGTGGCCGTCCATGCGCGCGGTTGTCCCAATGTGCAAAATCTGCTTTACGAGAGCGACCGCCGCATCAATGTCGAGTGGTCCCGCGTGGGCGATGCAGCAGGCCGCAAGCAGCGCTACCCGGTCAAAATCACCGTCTACTGCGACGACCGCGCCGGCATCCTCAAGGAGTTGATCGCCGTCATCTCCGACGACAACGCCAACATCAGCGGCGTGGATATTCGCCATGACGAGAACGGCGAAGCCATCATCGAGTTTGTCGCCGAAGCCGAAGACGTGGGCCACCTCAACCGCATGGTCCTCGGCCTGCGCCGCGTCGGCGGCGTGCGCGCCGTACAGCGCGCGCAGACCGCGTAAAAGTCCCCTTGTTCCTCGGTTCTTCAGTGACGCTCAGGCCCCGCCCAATGCAACTGCTGGTCTTTATCGCACAGACTAATATCCATTGCGGCGTAATCCTTTGAGTGTGTGCGAATCATTGCCCGCTTTGGAGCGGAAGGCTCATCCATCTCCGTCTGATCGTAACCATGGTGAGGCTTGCCCGTAACCCGGTCGCATACAGAAGGAGGCCGCTTCGATGATTAGACCAACGAAGAAGACCTTTGATGCCATTGAATTTCTTGCGACCGAAGGACCGGGAAGAAGCATCCTCCGCAACACGCCAAAACAAAGTTTCTTTTCTCAGGGAAGTCCCGCCGACTCTGTGTTTTATCTCCAAAATGGCCAGGCGAAACTCACCGTCGTCTCCAAGCGGGGCAAGGAAGCCACGGTCACGATGCTTACCTCTGGAGACTTCTTTGGCGAGGAGTCCATGGCTGGGGCGGAAACGCTTCGAACGGCTTCGGCCACGGCCGTTTCCGTCTGCATGGCGCTCAAAATCGCTCGGGGCGAGATGCTTCGCGTCCTGCATCAGGAGCACGCGTTCTCCGATTTCTTCATGAAGTTCATCCTGGCGCGGGGCATCCGTACCCAGGCGGATCTGGTCGATCAGCTCTTCAATTCAAGCGAAAGGCGCCTGGCGCGCACGCTCCTGTTGATGGCGGCATTTGGGCAGGCGGGTGAGCCGGAGCCGCTGATTCCGCCTGTCACTCAGGAGACGCTCGCCGAGATGATCGGCACCACGCGGTCTCGCGTGAGCTTCTTCATGAATCGCTTCAGAAAGCTCGGCTACCTGGAATACAACGGCCGCATTCGGGTTCATACGTCGCTGCTCAACATGGTTCTGCATGACGAACTGCCGGAAGAGAATGCCGCCAGGCCTAAACTCCTCGATCCCCCGCCCAGCCCATCACAAATCGCCAGACGCGCGAAGCTGGTGTGAGGCAAGGGCCTTATTTGTCCGCATATTCGGACGCAACCCGCACCATTGACAAGGCAAGGAGATCTAATGTCATTCGGAATTTATGCCGCCGGATTCGCCATCATGATCGGCGGACTGGCTTACGCCGCGCACCTCGTCCACATGCCGACGCACTGGATCGTGGTGAGCGCGGTCATCCTGGTAGGCGTAGGAATTCTCTCTGGCGTTAAAGCCACGCGCCAGCGAGACTCGTCCAAATAAGACCCGTCTGAACCGCGCTACTTCCCCAGCACCTGCTTGGCAATCGTCGCCAATTGCATATTCGAGGTGCCTTCGTAGATCTTGCCGATCTTGGCGTCGCGATAATATTTTTCCGCCGGAAAATCCCGCACAAAGCCGCAGCCGCCGAAGATCTCCACGCACTGGCTCGCCACGCGCTCGGCCACCTGCGGAACAAAATACTTCGTCATCGCCGCCTCGCGCAAAAACGGCAACCCGGCGTCCTTCATCCGCGCGGCGTTGTAGACCATCAGCTTGGCCGCTTCAATCTCCGTGGCCATCTCGGCCAACGCAAACTGCACCGCCTGGAACTCCGCAATCGGTTTGCCGAACTGACGCCGCTCTTTGGCGTAGCGCGCCGCGTGGCCCCATGCGCCTTCGGCCAATCCCAGCATCTGCGCGCCAATCCCGATGCGTCCCTCGTTCAGCGTCTCGATTGCGATCTTGTAGCCCTTGCCCTGCTTGCCCAGCAGGTTCGCCTCTGGCACCACGCAGCCGTCCAGAATCAACTCGCAGGTGCTCGATGCGCGAATCCCCAGCTTGTCTTCCTTGCGGCCCACACTGAATCCCGGTGTGTCTCTTTCCACCAGAAACGCGGTAATTCCTCGATAGCCCGCCGCCGGATCGAGCGTAGCAAATACGATAAACAGCCCTGCCTCGCGCGCGCTGCTGATCCACAGTTTGCGTCCGTCCAGCCGGTAGCCGCCTTCCACCGCTTCCGCGCGGGTCTGTAGCGCGAAAGCGTCCGAGCCCGCGCCGGCCTCACTCAGCGCGTATGCACCCACCGTGCCGGATGCCATCTTCGGCAGCCAATGCTTCTTCTGCTCCTCTGTCGCCCAGCGCAGCAGCGCATTCACGCACAGCGTGTTATGTACGTCCACCATGAGCGCCACGCCGGGGTCCACCGTCGAGAGCGCCTCGATTGCCAGCACCGAATCGAAAAAGCTGCCACCGGCGCCGCCCAGTTCTTCGGGAATCTCAATGCCCATCAGCCCCAGTTCGAAGAGCCGCTCCACCAGCCCCGCAGCCAGATGCTGTTCCTCGTCCATGGTGCGCACCAGCGGCGCAATCGTCTCCTCGGCAAACTGCAGGACGGTCGTATAAAAAAGGTTCTCTTCTTCAGAAAGTTGCGTGAGTGCGTTGGGGCGAGCTTCGGGAGCCAATGGAATCTACCTCCGGCTCTGAAGTGTATCAAAACAGGCGGCCTGCGAGTCGTGACCGGTCTGCCGTCGCCGACATCCGCCTCAGGGTCGGCATCCTCGACGGCCTTTTCGCGTTTTCAGTCGCCAGCGTCAACGTCCCTTGTAGAATTACGTCTAAATAGACACCTCGTGTTGGCGCGTTTGCGCACGGCGCCAGGGCGACTTGCCTTTGTTTTTTCTTATTCTGGCCTGGTTCTGGGTTTGACCGTGCGGTTGCGCGGTATGCAATCTGGGATTGGGGCCGGAATTTTCCCCATCTGAAAACAGATTGCGTCCGCTTTGAGCGGAAAGGGACATTATGTTCCCGCTCAAAGTTGAATAATTGTCAGCAAGACTCTCGCATCCAGGCCATGAGTGAAGCGTGGGGCGCGATTTCGCTTGAGGTAAAATTCAGATACACTCGCAACTTCTTGTATTTTCGGAGGTTACTCTCCGAAGGAAGGGTCCAGGAAAGTCCACTATGCGCTCTTTGAAGGCGTCCTCCCTCTTGGTTTTAGCCGGCGCATTGCTCTGCTCCGCAGGGCTTTTGGCTCAAAGTCCCACCGCTGCCCCGCGAATTGTCTCGTATGTCGATGAGTCGTCACGGACCACGCTCAAGGGCAATGTGCCCCATCTGGCACGAGCGGAGTTCGACCAGGGCGAAGCCGATGCCGCAACCCAACTGACCAATATGCGCCTGGTTCTCTCACGCTCCAGCGAACAGCAGGCGGCGCTCGACAGCTATCTCGCCCAGTTGCAAGACAAGTCCTCGCCAAACTACCACAAGTGGCTCACTCCACAGCAATTCGGTACGCTCTACGGGCCAGCGGATTCCGATATTGCCGCTCTCGTCGGCTGGCTCCAGTCGCACGGATTCACAGTCGAGCCGCTCTCTCCGGGCCACACCAATATCGCCTTCAGCGGCTCGGTCAGCCAGGTGGAAGAGGCCTTCCACACCTCGATTCACTCGTTTCAGACCGCCGATGCCCAGTTCTATTCAAATACCACCGACCCGCAGATTCCCGCGGCTCTGGCTGGCGTGGTCATGGGCATTGCCCACCTGAACACCATCTCGCCCAGGCCGCACTCTGTGCACGGAACCCCTGGGCAGCTCAACCCGCAAACCAAGCGGCTTGAGCCGATTGCCGGAGCGTCGGCCACCGAAGCATCGCCCATGCTTACCAGCGGCAGCGATTTCCTGTATATCGTCCCTGGCGATGCGGCGACCATTTATAACACGCCAAACTCTTTCAACGCCAATTACACCGGGACTGGCTGTGGTTCGAGCACAGGATGTACGGGCGCCGGAGTGAAGATCGGCGTTGGCGGCGAAGCAACAATCTCCGCCAGCACCGTCACGGATTACCGGAGCATGTTTCTCGGCAGCTCTTATGCAGCCGCTCCAACCATTGTCACCACAGGCACCGGACTCAAGACGGATTCCGGCGATGCCGGCGAAGCGTATCTCGACCTTGAACTCTCCGGGGGCTTGGCTCCGGGGGCGGCAATTTACTACTATCCCTCTGCGGATCTCACGTCAGGCATCGATACGGCGATCAATGCCAATGTGGTGGACATCTTCAGCCTGAGTTGGGGCAACTGTGAGCTGGATATGAGCACCAGCGACAATCAGTGGTTCAACAGCTTGTGGTCGCAGGCTGCCGTGCAGGGCATCGCGGTGACCGTTTCCACAGGAGACAGTGGCTCGGCAGGCTGTGACAATACAACCGACAGCAAGGGCAATAACGTTCTTGATGCCGTCGACGGTCTGGCAGTGAGCGGCTTTGCCTCCACGCCCTATAACATCGCGGTGGGCGGAACGGATTTTTATGAGCTTAAAAATTCGTTCTCGACTTACGTCAGCACATCGTCTGGCAGCTCATCAACTCACTACCGGACTGCTCTGTCGTACATTCCAGAATCGACGTGGAATGAATCGACGACCAGCGACGTGCTACTCAATGCTAACGTGCCTGCGGGAAGCAGCGGCGGCATCTGGGCGGGCAGCGGAGGCAAGAGCAGTTGTTCGACCAACACCACCGTCGACACATCCTCTACGGTCGGAACCTGCACTTCCGGCTACAGCAAGCCCTCCTGGCAGACCGGCACGGGAGTGCCGTCGGATGGGGTGCGCGACATTCCGGATATCTCGCTGATGGCGGGCAGCGGTGCCGACTCAGCGGGATGGCTGGTATGCACAGACGACAAGAACGGTTCATACACGACCAATTGCACAACGCAATCGAATGGATATTTTTACTTCGCAGACTATGGCGGCACATCCACTGCCGCGCCGGCCTTCGCGGGAATCCTGGCATTGGTACAGCAGAAGACCGTAAGTCGGCTAGGCCAGGCGGCTCAGACGCTGTATGCCCTCTACAACGGCAGCCATTCGAGCGCGATATTCCACGATGTAACGGTGGGCAACATCTCAGTGCCCTGCACCAGCGGCACCCCAAATTGCATCGCGACCTCGACCTCACCGGTTTACTACTTTGAAAGCGGCTATAACACGACCACCGGCTACGACCTGGCCACAGGGCTGGGCAGCGTGGATGCAACGCAACTGGTGAACTACTGGAGTTCGTCAACCGGCTCGGCTACGGCAACCGTATCGGTGAGTGCCTCACCCAATCCAGTGACCACAGCCGAAAGCCTCGCAGTAATCATTTCGGTTTCCGGCTCCAGCGGAACGCCCACCGGGAAGGTTGCTGTGACCAGCGGCACTTATGGCTCGGGAGCGCAAACGCTCGCAACCAGCGGTACTTGCACAGCCGCCAGTTGCACCATTACGGTTCCGGCCGGAGATTTGGCAGTCGGCACGGATACGCTGACGGTGACCTATAGCGGCGACTCTACCTACGCAACCAAGACGAACAACTCGACAACTGTCACGGTAACCTCTGGGACGACATCTGCCACGACATTTGTGGTGAACATCCCGATCCCCTCAGTGTCTCCGACAACCATCGCTCCCGGCTCCACTTCCACGGCAACCGTTACCGTGAGTTCCGCTAACGGCTATGCGGGAACTGTGACTCTGACCTGCGTGCTGACCTCTCCAACCATCCTCACTGACCCGCCCACCTGTTCGGGCGGCAGCTCGACCGTTACGCTGAACTCCACCACGACCAGCGGGACGGCGACCATCACGGTTTACACCACAGCGGCCAGCAGCGCCGCGCTCGTCTATCCCAAGCTGCCTGGCAAGGGCCGCGGCTTATTCGGCGCGGGCAGCGGAGCGCTCTTGGCCATGCTGCTCTTCTTTGGAATTCCGGCGCGGCGGCGCAGTTGGCGCTCGATGCTCGGCATTCTGGTGCTGATGGCGGCTCTGGGCACTCTGAGCGCTTGCGGCAGCGGCACCGCTACCACCACCCAGAGCAACCCCGGAACCTCGGCCGGCACGTATAGCTTCACGGTAACGGGCACCGGCAACGACACCAACAAGACAACGGCAACAGTCACGTTCCAGGTGATCGTGAGTTAGCTTGTTCAGCCTATTCATTTCGTTCAGCTTATTCAGCACAATGGCCCTTCCTTTAGGAAGGGCCATTGTGTCTCTGGGGATGTCTGGATGAATCGCATGGTCTCCCGCCCCGGACGGAGACTGGACCGCAACACCGGCTTGCAGAGAATTGCCCTCGAAGCGCGCACAATAATTGAATGAACAGCAACCAGAGGACCGGGCCCTTGCTGGCCACTGTTCACTGAGCGAGTCCACCCCCCCTAGACCAAGGAGGGCAAATTCCCCTCAAAACCTTGCAGATTATTTGTAACTCGTTTTGAATCAATGCCTGTTGAAAACTTTTCGCTCCCAAATTCTCCCGCATCGTGAGATTTGGCCTCTGAAAATCACCGGAAAAGTCCGGTTTTCGATCATTTGTTGGGGCTTTTCGAGGGGATATAGGCCAGAAGGCTCTAGTCAGCCTGGCTCTCGCCGTCAACCAATTCGAGCGCAGCTGTTCCTTTGCGCGGCGGCATGAAGCTCTCTGTGCGCCATGCGATGCCCAGCTTTTCGCGGCCGAGCAACTTGCGAATCTGCCCGCGCGCGTGATCGGCCCATGGGCCGCCTTTGTCCAACCGCGAGTAAACCTGCCAGTGGCGCAGCGCCGCACGCGCTTCGCCCCTGCGCTCATGGGCCAGCGCCAGGTTGTAGTGGGCGTCGGCATAGCCCGGAGCCAGCGCAACCGCCTGCCGGTAAGCGGTGATCGACTCGCTGAACCGCTGCAGCTCGTCGAGCACGTTGCCCAGATCGAAAAACGCCAGCACATAGCTGGGATCGATCTCCGTGGCCCGGCGGTAAAGCTGTTCGGCCCGGTCATATTCGCGCAGATGAAAGTGAATCGTCCCCAGGTTGATCCATGCCGGCGCAAAGGTGGGTTCGAGCTCCATCATCTCCTGATAGAGCTTCATGGCGCGGGCCTTTTCTCCCGCTTCCTCGGCCTGCACCGCCGTCAGAAACAGATCTTGCGCGCCCTGCTGCGGACTCTCCGCGAAGGGCTTAATCAATAGCGGTTCAGAGCTGACCGATGGCCCGCGGCCTTGCTCCAGCCGCTCGAAGTCGAAGAGCAACTGACGCCGGATAGGGTCCACCATTGCCCCGTCGTGCCGGAAGGCCAGCCGCGTTCCGGTCCTCACCACGCTCGCCTCCAGCAGCGGATTCGCCATGCCCGCCACCGCCTTCATGGCGACAATGGAGTGGCGGATCGACGCCACCGAGACGGATTCCTCGCGCAGAGCGCGCAGGATTCTCAACTGGCCGAGGTCCTGGAATGTATAGATTTGCTGCGGGGAAATGATGCCGCCTCGCTCCCACCCCTGCAACTGGCGGGAAGTGATTTGCAGGATACGCAACACGTCCTGACGGCTATAGCTGGTCACTCTTCAATGCCCCTGGAAGCGATCGCGCGATCTCTCAGGTCTCGAACTCCTGATTGACCCCGGAACTGTTCCACATGGAACAGCGCCCGAGACACCGCTCTTGTTTGAATTATGCCAAGAGTTTGCGTGGATAAGCAGGCGCGAAACCCTGCTTGGCAAAAAAATGAGTGGATAACGGGTGACAGATTCGATTCGCTTTCGCCACAGGCATCAGGCTGTGGAAAACTGAGGGGAAATGCATTAGCCCGGTCGAAATCCGCATCAAACCCGCTAATTCGCGGAAGAGATGTGAAAACTGGGAGAAAGCCGTCCATCAATCCCTCCGCCAGAAAGAAATGAAGGGTACCTGCAATTGAGGAAACTTGGCGTTCAGAAGGACTTAGGGTACGCCATCTGCCGATTGGCCTTGCCAATCCAAACGAGTAGAGAAAATGCGGCGGCCCAATGCCGATAGTGAAATGGCCTACACCGAACTTTGGGAGCGCGCGCTCCATGCAGACCGGGCAATTTGAAGCCAATTGCGATTGCGGATTTGTGCAACCGCTGGAGAGATTCCAACCGAACATCTTCCTGATGGGGTCGATAACGATGGAGAAGGGCCTGAAGACGTCCGAGGAATCGAAGACGTTAGAGATGCCGAAGCGGGCCGAGGAACTTCGGCAAAGCCCCCGTCTTGGGTGCAGAGGCTATGGCGCAGTCCAAACGCTGCCCGCTAGTGAGCAACCCTGTCCTGCCAGAATCCTGAATCTAAGCGTGGGCGGATGCCTGATGGAATTGAAGGGACCACTTGATATCGCCGTGGACGAGATAGTCGAGTTGATCTTCAACGTCAACCAGATGCCGTTCCGCGTGCGCGCGAAGGTGCGGGCAGTTCGATCGAAAGGTTTGGTTGGATTTCAGTTCCTTCAGCTAAGCGAGAGGACTCGAAGGCACCTTCATGAGCTGATCGGAGAACTGATTGAAAGCCTCATTAAGCTTCATAACAAAGAACTTGCAGATCATCCAGATAAAGCAGATCATCCGGTTAAAGAAGATACGAAGAAATTGAAATTGCGCTGATAACTAAATGATTAGTTGCGCGTCTTATCGCCAGGAAGATTTTCGCGATTGTCTTCGCGGATTTCTCAGGTTTTATGCCTCCAAAGCGGTCCAACACGCTGACCCAAGCCGAGCTCCGGCTCATGAAGGTCCTCTGGAACAGAGGAGAATCTACGGTTGCCGAGATGGTGACCGCGACCTCAGCCGAATCGGAGCTGGCTTATACGTCCGTGCTTACCACGATCCGCATTCTTGAGACAAAGGGCTACGTTCGCCACCGGCAGGAAGGCAGAGCTTTTCTGTATAGCTCATGCGTCGGAGAGGTGGAAGCCGGCCGGTCAGAAGTTCGCCATCTGCTTCAGCGGTTTTTCGGCAACTCCAGAGAGCGGCTTTTGCTTTCGCTTCTGGGCGACGATGCAGTCCGCCCCGAAGAGTTGAAGCGCCTGAGAGAAGCGATTGCGAGTTTGCCGGACGATGCAAAGCCCCAAGACGCAAAGGAGGAGCTCTAAATGGACCCGCTCCTTCAAGGGATTTTATTGGCGTCAGCAAGAGCGGCAGGCGGGTTGCTCTCCGCAATTTGGGAGGGAACTATCCTGGCCGCGTGCGTGGCTCTGTGCCTGCGTCTGCTGACAAGGCTCAGCGCATCTGCCCGATCCGTTGTCTGGATGACCGTCTTCCTGCTTCTGATGCTGCTCAACGTTCTTCCTTCCTTTGAAAAGTATGATTCCGCTGGCAGTGCATTTCACGCTTCCTCTTTTCATCTTGACCCACGCTGGAGTGTCGCCATCGCCGCTGCCTGGGCGATGCTCTCTCTGTGGAGGGCGGCGCAGTTGGCCATGAGCGCCGTTCGGCTGCGCCATTTAGCGGCTCGCGCTACCCGCATCCATCCCGGCGCGGCCATCGAGAGACTGCTCAAAGTCGGGAAGGCTGGCCGCACAGCGGAGCTTTGCACTTCCACCGAGGTGGAGCGCCCGAGTGTCTTCGGCTTCTTCAGCCCGCGCATTCTTCTTCCGCCCGCCTTGTTTGAGCGGCTCAACTCAATTGAGTTGGAACAGGTAATTCATCACGAGATGGAGCATCTGCGCCGCGCCGACGATTGGACCAACCTGTTGCAGAAAGCCGGGCTGGTGCTTTTCCCGCTGAATCCCGCGCTGCTTTGGGTAGAGCGCCAGCTCTGCGCGGAACGCGAGTTAGCCTGCGACGACCGCGTGCTGCGCTCCACGAGCGGGCGCAAGACCTATGCCCTTTGCCTGACCCGGCTGGCTGAGTTTTCCATGCTTCGCCGCGGCCTTTCGCTGGCGCTGGGCGCGTGGGAGCGGCAGTCGGAGTTGGCGCGCCGTGTGCATCGAATTTTGCGGCAGCCCAACGAGCCGATGAGCGGAAGGCGTGCAATGGTTTTGACAGGCGCGCTGATCGCCGGCGTGATGGCAGTGGCAGTTGCGCTGGCTCACAGCCCGCAGTTAGTGAGCTTCGCACCGCTTGCGCCGCAAAACCTGCAAGCTCGTTCCGTGGCGGCTTCTGTCCCAGTCGCAGCCTCTGCGCCGAGCGAAAAGAAGGCTGTGGAATTTGCAGGTTCTCCAACGCTGGTCAAGACCGGCCTGCCGCTGAGAACGGTTCCGACAGCGCATAACTCGCATCACCGGCTCACAGCCGCAGCAAAGCAGAGCGTGCAGCCACCTCAAATCTTCCCGGAACAGGCCGCATGGATTGTGCTGACAGAGTGGGACGATGACGCACCGCCCCCGCGCGTGGTCATCGCCGTCGACCGGGATCATCGCTCTTCGTATGCCGCTGTTGCCATAGCCAACGGCTGGCTGATCGTTCAAATCTAACTGCAACTTCAATCAGGAGAAAATGACCATGTCCCAAGTAACTAATCATTTAGTAGCACACGCAAAGAAGTTGACCGCGGCGGCTGCGGTTGTGGGATCGTTCGCGCTTGCCGCGGTAATCTTCGCAGGCCACGGCAGCGTTCATGCCGCAACGCCGTTGGACGAGAACAGCATTGCGCCACTCACTTCGCTCGATCGCGCCATGGAGGCCGTTGCCTCGCGTGTAACTCCCGCCGTGGTCAACGTCGCCGTCACCTCGCGCGGCTCCGGCGAGTTTGCCGGCGGCCAGATTCAGGGCCTACCGCCGGGCCTGCAACAGTTTTTCGGGCCCATGTTTCAACAGCCCCAGCAGCCGCAAATTGAGCATGGCGTGGGAAGCGGCATCATCATCTCGCCGGACGGATACATTGTGACCAACGACCACGTGGTGGATGGCGCCACGCAGATAAGGGTGACGCTGAACGATCGCCGCACACTGAACGCGAAGGTTGTCGGCGTAGACAAG
>Ga0302157_10000997_pt1 | contig 35825 bp, 37 predicted proteins | sample I_Bog_N3_3_FD_193502 | JGI IMG/M metagenome (GOLD analysis project Ga0302157, IMG submission 193502) | Peat permafrost microbial communities from Stordalen Mire near Abisko, Sweden - I_Bog_N3_3 | ecosystem: Environmental > Terrestrial > Soil > Wetlands > Peat | place: Sweden: Abisko, Stordalen...
TCAAAGGAGAACCGTCATGGCGGTAGGAAAGGAAATACGCGGCAAGATCAAGTCGGTGGAGAACACCCGCAAGATCACCAAGGCGATGGAAATGGTCGCCGCGTCCAAGATGCGCAAGGCGCAGGAACGCATGCGTGCGGCCCGCCCTTACGCGGAACGCATCGGCGGCATCACGGCCAACCTGTCGAAGGCGAATCCGGAATACCGCTCGCCCTACATGCGCGAAGTCACGGCGAAGACGGGCGGCAACGTCGGCTTCATCGTGGTCACGACCGACAAGGGTCTGTGCGGCGGCATGAACACCAACATCCTGCGCGCGCTCACGATCAAGATGCGTGACGTGCAGGCGGCCGGTGGCAAGGTCAGCGCGGTGGCGATCGGCAACAAGGGCTTCGGCTTCCTGAACCGCTCCGGCGCGCAGGTCGTCAGCCACGTCACGCAGCTGGGCGATGCTCCGCAGCTCGACAAGCTGATCGGCCCCGTCAAGGTCATGCTCGAGATGTTCGTCGAAGGCAAGCTCGACGCCGTGCACCTGTGCTACACCCGCTTCGTCAACACGATGAAGCAGGAGCCGCAGATCGTGCCGCTGTTGCCGCTGACCTCCACCGGACTGCAGAGCGGCAGCCAGGGCGACAAGGCCGGCTACGCCTGGGACTACGTCTACGAGCCGGACGCGCCGGGCGTGATCGAGGAACTGCTCAAGCGCTACATCGAGGCACTCGTCTTCCAGGGCGTGGCCGAGAACATGGCGTCCGAGCAGGCCGCGCGCATGGTGGCCATGAAGGCCGCCACGGACAACGCGGGCAACCTCATCGGCGAGCTCAAGCTGATCTACAACAAGACGCGTCAAGCGGCGATCACCAAGGAATTGAGTGAGATCGTCGGCGGTGCGGCTGCGGTTTAAATCTTTCGAGATATCAAGGAAAAAAGATGACGACTTCTAATGCCATGGGCAAGATCGTTCAAACCATCGGCGCCGTGGTCGACGTCGAGTTTCCGCGCGACCAGATGCCCCGCATCTATGACGCGCTGAAGATGGACGGCACGGCGCTGACGCTGGAAGTCCAGCAGCAGCTCGGCGACGGCATCGTGCGCACGATCGCCCTGGGTTCCTCCGACGGTATCCGTCGCGGCAGCATGGTGCGCAACACCGGTGCCGGCATCACGGTGCCGGTCGGCAAGGCCACCCTCGGCCGCATCATGGACGTGCTGGGCAACCCGATCGACGAGCGCGGTCCGGTCGACCAGACGCTGACGGCCACGATCCACCGCAAGGCCCCGGCCTACGAAGAGCTGAACCCGTCGCAGGAACTGCTCGAAACGGGCATCAAGGTCATCGACCTGATATGCCCGTTCGCCAAGGGCGGCAAGGTGGGCCTGTTCGGCGGCGCCGGCGTCGGCAAGACCGTCAACATGATGGAGCTGATCAACAACATCGCGAAGGCGCACTCGGGCTTGTCCGTGTTCGCCGGCGTCGGCGAGCGCACCCGCGAAGGCAACGACTTCTATCACGAGATGGCCGACTCGGGCGTCGTCAACCTCGAGAACCTGCCGGAGTCGAAGGTCGCGATGGTCTACGGCCAGATGAACGAACCCCCGGGCAACCGCCTGCGCGTCGCGCTGACCGGCCTGACCATCGCCGAGTCGTTCCGCGACGAAGGCCGCGACGTGCTGTTCTTCGTGGACAACATCTACCGCTTCACGCTGGCCGGCACGGAAGTGTCCGCGCTGCTGGGTCGCATGCCGTCCGCCGTGGGCTACCAGCCGACGCTGGCCGAGGAAATGGGCCGCCTGCAAGAGCGCATCACGTCGACCAAGGTCGGCTCGATCACCTCGATCCAGGCCGTCTACGTTCCCGCCGACGATTACACCGACCCGTCCCCGGCAACGACCTTCGGCCACCTGGACTCCACCGTGTCGCTGTCGCGCGAAATCGCCTCGCTGGGGATCTACCCCGCGGTCGATCCGCTCGACTCCACGTCGCGCCAGATCGACCCGAACGTCATCGGCCAGGAACACTACGACACGACCCGCGCCGTGCAGGCCACGCTGCAGCGCTACAAGGAACTGCGCGACATCATCGCCATCCTGGGCATGGACGAACTCGCGCCGGAAGACAAGCTGGCCGTGTCGCGCGCCCGCAAGATCCAGCGTTTCCTGTCGCAGCCGTTCTTCGTCGCGGAAGTCTTCACCGGCTCGCCGGGCAAGTACGTGCCGCTGAAGGAAACCATCCGCGGCTTCAAGATGATCCTCGCCGGCGAATGCGATCACATGCCGGAACAGGCGTTCTACATGGTCGGCACCATCGACGAAGCCATCGAAAAGGCGAAGGGCATGCAGTAAGGCGCGCCGGCCGCGACGCGAGTTCGCGGCTGACGCCCTGCATCCTTTCTCTCCATTCGAATCGCGAAACGGAAATCCAATGGCCACCATTCACGTCGACGTCGTCTCCGCCGAAGAGCAGATCTTCTCGGGCGAGGCGAGCTTCGTCGCGCTGCCGGGCGAGAGCGGTGAGCTCGGCATCATGCCGCGCCACACGCCGCTGATCACGCGCATCAAGCCGGGCGCCGTGCGCATCAAGCGTGCGGACACCGGTGCCGAAGAATTCGTGTTCGTCGCCGGCGGCATTCTCGAAGTGCAACCCGACCGTGTCACCGTGCTGGCCGACACCGCGATCCGCGGCAAGGACCTGGACGAAGCCAAGGCCACGGCAGCCAAGAAGGCCGCGGAAGCGGCGCTCTCCAACGCCAAGACGGACTTCGACGTCGCCAAGGCGCAGAGCGAGCTGGCCGTGATGGCCGCTCAACTGTCCGCCATTCGCCGCTTCCGCGGCCAAGCTGGCCACTGACCCGCTGCGCCTGCGGCGTTCGGCGCCGCCGCACCCCCATCAGGGACCCGCCCACGGCACGTGCGCGGGTTTCTTTTTTTGCCCGCGCATACTCATGAACCCGGGGATTGGCGTCGGCCGCGTGGCGCGACACAATCCGTCGAAACCGGCCGTGTGGGCGCGGTGGAGACGCAGATGAACCAGATATCCAGCGAACAGTGGAACCGGATGGGGCGCGACTCCTTCGATGCCCGCCTGATCGCTCTCATTCGCCGCAACCACCCCGAGCAAGCCGCCAAGACGGACTTCAGCAGCCTGATCGGTACGTTCCACCGCCAGACGGCCAAGGCGCGCCAGTACGGGCTGAACGACGAATTTTCGGTCGCCACCTACGTCTACACCGCCTGGCTCATGGGCGAACAGTTCGACACCCGGATCCCGGCCGTCGCGCAGATCCTGGGCGACAAGAAAATGCTGGCCCCCGACAAGGCCCGGGCGCTGGGCAACTTTTCCAAACTGGTCTTTCGCACGCTGTCCGGCGCGGCGGCCAACGATGCCCCGAGGAGCGCAGCATGAGCTTCCCCAGCCCGCCGGCCCTGGGCGGCCCGCTCGGCGACGCATTGGCCGGTGCCGAACCCGCAGCTGCCCAGCAACTGCAGCAGCTCGCGGCACCCGGCACGGACGCCGCGGCCAAGGCAGCTGCGCTGCAGGCCCAGGCCGAGCAGGCCGCCCAGGCGCAAGCCGCCGCAGCCTCGAGCGACTCGAGCGGGGCAGCCGGTGGGGCCGAAGCCGCCACCGCGAACGCCACCAACGACCTCGGCAACGACTTTTCCAGCGTCGCACCTGTCGGGACGCCCGGCGTCCCGTGCGCCTGCGGCGAGTGCATCAAGAAGGCCGTTGACCCCGCAGCGCCCAGCCTGAGCTCGATTCCGGGCATGCCGGCGCTGCCGGCATTGCCCGCGACGCCCGCCCTGCCAGCGATGCCCGCCGTGCCAGCGATGCCCGCCGTGCCCGCGATGCCGGCGTTGCCCGCCACGCCGGCGCTGCCTGCCACGCCCGCGATGCCTGCGATGCCGGCCATGCCCGCGATGCCTGCCATGCCCGCGATGCCCGACAAGCCCGCCATGCCGGCGGCCCCGGCGATGCCCGCGACGCCGGCCACGCCCGACATGCCCGCTTTGCCAGCGCTGCCCGCGCTGCCGGACCTGCCGGCTCTGCCTGCGATGCCGGCCATGCCCGCGATGCCGGCCATGCCCGCGATGCCCGCGGTGCCCGCCATGCCGGCGACGCCTGCCATGCCGGCGATGCCCGCCATGCCAGCCATGCCCGCGATGCCGGCCATGCCTGCGGTGCCGGCGATGCCGGCGGCTCCAGCCATGCCGGCGATGCCAGCGGCGCCCGCGTTGCCGTCGTTCTGACCGCAGGCCTGGCGCGCCGAATGCCGGGGCAGTTCATGAACGAGGGCATCATCCGGCCATGACCAATAAAAAATCCAGCAAGCGCGACGACGACACCAACGGCGCGGGCCACAGCTACGAAGACCAGTTGCGCCCGCTGCAGGTGGAACTCAACGGCGTGATGCGGCTGCTGCAAAGCCGCGGCGAACGCGTGGTGGTGCTGTTCGAGGGCCGCGATACCGCCGGCAAGGGCGGCGTCATCAAGGCGGTGTCGGAGAAGCTCAACACGCGCCAATGCCATATTGCCGCGCTTGGCGTGCCCACCGAGCGCGACCAGCACGAATGGTATTTCCAGCGCTACGTCGCGTACCTGCCTGCGGCGGGCGAGATGACGCTGTTCGACCGCAGCTGGTACAACCGAGCCGGCGTCGAGGCCGTGATGGGTTTCTGCACGTCGGCGCAGACCGACGCCTTCCTGAAGCAGGCGCCCGTCTTCGAGAAGATGCTGGTCGATGACGGCATCCGCCTGTTCAAGTACTGGCTCACGGTGGACCAGGCCGAGCAGGAAAAGCGCTTCGCCGATCGCCAGGACGACCCGCTCAAGCAGTGGAAGCTCTCGCCGGTGGACCTGCAGGCGCGCACCAGGTACGACGACTACGGCCGCGCCCGCGACCGCATGCTGGAGGCCACGCATACCAAGGCCGCGCCGTGGACGCTGGTGGACTTCAACGACCAGAAGGCCGGCCGGTTGAAGCTGATCGCCAATCTGCTGTCGCGGCTGCCGGTGGCCACCGCCGCCGCGCCTGAAGTGGAGATCCCGCCGCTGGTGGGCAAGCCGCTGAAAGAGAAGTTTCGCGGGCCGCTGAAGCCCATCTGATCTGCCGCGCCGGCAAGGCTGCCGCGGGCGGGGATAATTCACTGCATGTGGCCTCCCCTGCAAAACGACTCCTTCCTGCGCGCCTGCCTGCGCCAGCCGACCGACTACACGCCGATCTGGCTGATGCGCCAGGCCGGTCGCTACCTGCCCGAGTACAAGGCCACGCGTGCCCGCGCCGGCAGCTTCATGGGACTGGCCACCAACACCGACTACGCCACCGAGGTGACGCTGCAGCCGCTCGAACGCTTTCCGCTCGACGCCGCGATCCTGTTCTCGGACATCCTCACGGTGCCTGACGCGATGGGCCTGGGCCTGTCGTTCGCCGAAGGCGAGGGCCCGCGCTTCGCGACCCGGGTGCGTGACGAGGCCGCGGTCGACAAGCTCGCCGTGCCCGACATGAACAAGCTGCGCTACGTGTTCGACGCCGTCAGCTCGATCCGCAAGGCGCTCGATGGTCGCGTGCCGCTGATCGGCTTTTCCGGCAGCCCGTGGACGCTCGCCTGCTACATGGTCGAAGGCGCCGGTTCCGACGACTATCGCCAGGTCAAGACGCTGATGTACGCGCGGCCCGACCTGATGCACCGCATCCTGGCGATCAATGCCGAGGCCGTCATCGCGTACCTGAACGCGCAGATCGATGCCGGCGCCCAGGCCGTGATGGTGTTCGACAGCTGGGGCGGCGTGCTCGCCGACGCCGCGTTCCGCACGTTCTCGCTGGCCTACACGCAGCGCGTGCTGGCCGGCCTGCAACGTGAGAAGGACGGCCAGCGCATCCCGGCCATCGTCTTCACGAAGGGCGGCGGCCAGTGGCTGGAGGCGATCGCCGACATCGGCCCGGACGTCGTCGGCCTCGACTGGACGACCGACCTGGGTGCCGCCCGCCGGCGCGTGGGCGATCGCGTCGCGCTGCAGGGCAACCTCGACCCAATGGTCCTGTTCGCGCCGCCGCAGGTCGTGCAGGCCGAAGCGCGTGCCGCGCTGGACAGCTTCGGCGCGCCGCGCAATGCCGACGGCAGCGTGGCCGGGCACATCTTCAACCTCGGCCATGGCATCAGCCAATTCACCCCGCCAGAACACGTGGCGGCGCTGGTGGAAGCGGTCCACAGCCATTCGCGCCGGCTCCACGGTTTGTAGGAAACCACTTACAGACCGCAAACGCAGGCCGTGCGCGATTTGTCCGGTAAGTGAGTGCTCAGGTGTCGACTTATCCCCAATATTCAGAGATCGATAACTTTTGCCCCACGGGGTATCCAGCCCCCTTTGGAAACCCCGAAGATTGGTGCCAAGTTATTGATTCATCTGATTTTTTCGGGGATGCATCAAATTTGAGCGATCAACGCTCGGCCTTGGTGAATCCGGCATTCGGCGGCACTTCTGCCAGCTTTCCCACAAAGTTATCCACAGAAACTGTGGGCGACTTCAAAAACGCTTACGGATCATGAGCTTACGGCTCGCAGCTCATAAATCTAACAACTATCGCCCCCAAGTCTGCACGACCGTGAGGGGGCGACGGTGACGCGCGTAGCCGTCGCGATCGATGCGCCGCAATACGCCGGCATGAGCTCGCTCCTCACTTACGAAAGTGAGCGGTCGCTCGTGCCTGGAACATTGGCACGCGTACCACTGGGCCGTCGTGAAGTGACCGGCATGGTGTGGGATACCGACTTCTCGGCGGTCGATGCGGCGGCCGCCGGAGCGTCGTTGGACGGCGCCGAGCGACCCGCGCTGGTGCTGCGTCCCGTCATCGAGGCCATGGATTCGCTGCCGCCACTGCCGGCCGATTGGCGGGCGCTGGTCGAATTCACGGCGCGGTACTACCAGCGCAGCCTGGGCGAGGTGGCGCTGGCAGTATTGCCGCCGGAACTGCGCAAGCTCGACAACACCGCGATCGCCAAGCGCATCAAGAAGAAACGCGATCACCTGCTGCCGGAGGCGTCCGGCGCCTCTGCACAACGGCCGCTGCTGACGCCCGAGCAGGCCTCGGCCATGGATACGCTCGCCGCCTGGGCTGCCGCGCCGGCGCCGGCCCCGACCCTGCTGTTCGGCGTCACCGGCAGCGGCAAGACCGAGGTCTACCTGCGCCTGGCCGAGCAGGCACTGCAGGCCGGCAAGCAGGCGCTGATCCTCGTTCCCGAGATCAACCTGACGCCGCAGCTCGAGCAGCGTTTCGCGGCGCGCTTCCCGGGCCGTCGCCTCGTGTCGCTGCACAGCGCGTTGACGCCGGCGCAGCGCCTGCAGCACTGGTTGTCGGCGCACCTGGGCGAGGCCGACCTGGTGTTGGGCACGCGACTGGCGGTGTTCGCGTCGTTGCCGCGCCTCGGGCTGATCGTCGTCGACGAGGAGCACGACCCGTCGTACAAGCAGCAGGACGGCGCGCGCTACTCGGCGCGCGACCTCGCCGTCTATCGCGCCCACCTGGCGCGGGTGCCGGTGCTGCTCGGCTCGGCGACCCCGTCGCTCGAGACCTGGGCCCATGCGCAGAGCGGCCGCTACCGCCAGGTGACGCTGACCGAGCGCGTGGGCCGCGGCGCGCTGCCCGCCGTGCGCCTGCTGGACATGGCCACCGTGCCGCGGGCCGCGCCCCGCTCGCCGCCGCAGGCGCTCGCGCCGCAGCTGATCGAGGCGATCCAGCTGCGGGTGGCGCGTGGCGAGCAGACGCTGCTGTTCCTGAACCGCCGCGGCTTCGCGCCGGTGCTGCACTGCCCGGCATGCACCTGGAAGAGCGGCTGCCCGCATTGCAGCGCCTGGCGCGTGTTCCACAAGGGCGAGCGCATCCTGCGCTGCCACCACTGCGGCACGCAGGAGCCGGTGCCGCGCGCCTGCCCCGACTGCGGCAACCTGGACATCGAGCCGATGGGCCGCGGCACCGAGCGGCTGGAGGAGCAGGTGGCCGAGTTGCTGCCCGGCGCGCGCGTGCTGCGCATCGACGCCGACACCACGCGCGCCAAGGGAGCGCTGGAGGCCCAGCTGGCGTCGGTGCACGCGGGCGAGGTGGACGTGCTGGTGGGCACGCAGATGGTCACCAAGGGGCACGACTTCCGCCGCGTCACGCTGGTGGCCGCGGTGAATCCGGACAGTGCGCTGTTCGCCGCCGACTTCCGTGCCCCCGAGCGCCTGTTCGCGCTGCTGATGCAGGCGGGCGGGCGCGCGGGACGCGACGCGGACATCGCGCGCGGCAGCGAGATGTGGGTGCAGACCTGGAACCCGGGCCACGCCCTGTTCGAGGCGCTGAAGAAGCACGACTTCGGCGCCTTCGCCGCGACGCAACTGGCCGAGCGCCAGTCCGCCGGCCTGCCGCCGTACTCGCACCTGGCGTTGCTGCGCGCCGAGGCACGCACCAAGGACGTGGCCGAGGCCTTCCTGCGCGCGGCGCGCGACCTGGCCAAGGCGTATCCCGAGGCCGCCGACGTGATGTTCTATGCGCCGGTACCACCGTCGGTGGCCAAGGTCGCGGGCTTCGAGCGGCGGCAGATGCTCATCGAGTGCGCGTCGCGCGCCACGTTGCAACGGCTGCTGGCGCTGTTCACGCCGGAGTTGCCCGGGCTGAAGAATGCGCACCGAGGCATCGTGCGCTGGGCCATCGACGTGGATCCGCTGGGAATCTGAAAACCTTTCGATTCCGGGCGCCGCAGTCGTCCGACGCGTCTCGACGGCAGCCATGCGCGCTAAAGTGGAAGCCTGTCCTTCACTGACTGGGAGCTCTCGATGAAGACCAACATCGCACTGATCATGGCCGCCGCCCTCGCGCTGGGCGCCTCGTCCAGCTTCGCCGCCGGCAAGTCCTGCGACGAGTTGAAGACCGAGATCGCCGCGAAGCTCGACGCCAAGAACGTCACCGGCTACACGCTCGACATCGTCGATACCGACAAGGTGGGCGACGCCAAGGTGGTCGGCAGCTGCGAAGGCGGCGCCAAGAAGATCACCTACGAGAAGAAGTGATCGAACCGATCCTGCGCTTCGTCCCGTTCACCGACGTCGACTTCCACGCCTGGCTCACGCAGGCTGTTCCCGCCTACGCGCTGACCAACGTCGAGGAGGGTCGCTGGTCTTTGGCCGAGGCGATCGACAAGTCGCGCGAGGCGCACACGCTGCTGCTGCCGCAGGGCTTGCAGACGCCGGGGCAGTTCTTCATGCGGCTGCAGGTACCCGACACTGGCGAGGACGTCGGCTCGCTGTGGTGGTCGGAAGCCGGGAAGGCCGAGGCCGCGGAGGCGTACGTCTACAACGTCGAGATCGAGGCGCATGCGCGCCGGCGCGGCTTCGGCCGCGCCGCCTTCCTCGAACTCGAGCGCGTGGCGCGTGAGCGCGGCCTGCACCACGTGAGCCTGCACGTGTTCGGCCACAACCACGGCGCGCGCCGGCTCTATGAGGCGCTCGGCTTCGAGCCGACGAGCATCACCTTGCGAAAGATACTGTGAGGAGGTGCGCTGTTCTCCTTGCCGGTGCCGGGCTACCTGGAGCTGGAGGCCGGCGAGTTGCGCACCCCGCGCGCCTGGCCAGGCTGTTCTGACTCGCACGGCACCCGGCCTGTCCGATTCCGTCAGAATCGCCAACATGAGATTGCTGCTCGTTGAGGATGACCGAATGATCGGCGAGAGCCTGCGCGCGGCGCTGAAGCTCGAAGGCCACGCCGTCGACTGGGTCACCGATGCCCAGGCCGCGGCCACCACCACGGCCACCGAGCGCTTCGACCTGGTGCTGCTGGACCTGGGCCTGCCCAAGGGCAACGGCCTGGACGTGCTGCGCGGCATCCGTGCGCGCGGTGACAGCACGCCGGTGATCGTGCTCACCGCGCGCGACGGGCTGGGCGACCGCGTCGCCGGCCTCGACGCCGGCGCCGACGACTACCTCAGCAAGCCGTTCGAACTCGACGAGCTGCTGGCGCGCATGCGCGCCGTGCTGCGTCGTCACAGCGGTCGCGCCACCACGCGCCTCACGCACGAGGAGCTGAGCTTCGACCCGGCCACGCGCGAGGTGACGCTGCGCGGCGAGCCGGTGATGCTGTCGGCGCGCGAGTTGGCGGTGCTGGAGGCCTTGTTGCAGCGCCCGGGCGCGATCCTGTCGCGCGCCCAGCTCGAGGATCGGCTGTATGGCTGGGGCGAAGAGGTGGAGAGCAACGCCGTGAGCGTCTACGTGCACCAGCTGCGCAAGAAGCTGGGCCCCGAGCTGATCCGCACGATGCGCGGCGTGGGCTACTACCTGGGCAAGCGCGACGCGGCCGCCGGGGCCGCATCTTGACGGCTGTTGCGCGCGCGCGCCGCTTCGGGTTCGGCACCACGCTGCGCGTGCGCCTGCTGCTGTCGCTGCTGGCGGTGCTGGTGATCGCGGCGCTGGCGATGGGCGGCTCGGTGTACTGGAACGTGCTGCGCCAGACCGAGAGCCTGTTCGACTACCAGTTGCGCCAGATGGCGCTGTCGCTGCGCGACCAGGGCGAGATCGCGCCCGAGGATGCACGCGCGCTCGCCGACGGCCAGCTCGACTACGTGATCCAGATCTGGCGCGAGGATGGCCACGAGGTCTATGCGACACAGTTGCAGGCCGCACCGCCCGGCCGCGCGGTGCTCGGCTTCGCCGACATCCCGGCCGGCGGCATCGTCTGGCGCACCTTCGGTGTCGAGGCGCGCGACCGCGTGATCCAGGTAGCGCAGCCCGAGCGCGTGCGCCACGAGCGCGCCGCGCAGGCCGCGCTGCGCAGCGTCGTGCCGCTGCTGGCGGTGGCGCCGGCGCTGGCGCTGGTGATCGGCTGGCTGGTCTCGCGTTCGCTCGCGCCGCTGCAGCGCCTGGCAGTCGAGGTGCGCGCACGGGACAGCGGATCGCTGCAGGCCTTGCCGGTGGAGAACCTGCCCGACGAGGTGTTGCCGCTGGTGCAGTCGCTCAACGCGTTGCTCGATCGCCTGGGCTCGGCGCTCGCGGCGCAGCGGCACTTCGTCGGCGACGCCGCGCATGAACTCAGGTCGCCGCTGACCGCGCTGAAGCTGCAGGTGCAAGTGATGCGGCGCGCGCACGACGAGGCCGGGCGCGACGAGGCCGCGCGTGCCTTGACCGCCGGCGTCGATCGCGCGACGCGCCTCGTGGAACAGCTGCTGGCGCTCGCGCGCAGCGAGGCCGGGCCCACCCGCGAAGCCGCGGCGTCGCCGCTGGCCGAGATCGTGCGGCAGGCGATGGCCGATGTCGGCCCGTTCGCCGCCGCCCGCGGCACGACGCTGGAGCTCGACGTGGCCGACGGCGACGATGTGCTGGCAGTGTCGGGCGATGCCGACATCTCCGTGCTGGCGCGCAACCTGATCGACAACGCCGTGCGTTACAGCCCGCAAGGCGGCCGCGTGTCGGTGTGGGTGGGCAGCGACACGGCGCACCCGGCGGCGCCGGTGCTGCAGGTCGACGACGACGGCCCGGGCATCCCGCCGGCCGATCGCGAGATGGTGTTCGACCGCTTCGTGCGGCGCGACAACGCGGCCGACCAGACCGGCTCCGGCCTGGGCCTGGCGATCGTGCGGCAGGTGGCGCTGCGCCAGGGCGCCGAAGTGACGCTGTCCGAGTCTCCAAAGGGCGGCCTCCGTGTCCGCGTGACGTGGCCCGGTCCTAATCTTCGCCTCATGTTGAGCTAATGATGTCTTCATCGTCGGCGCGCACATTCCATGTCATGCGTCGAGATGGAGAACGGATTCGTCCTTTCTGCGAGGCGCGCGAACCTGACTGAAGCCGACAAGGAGTCGAACCACATGAACAAGACCAACCTGAAGCCGCTCGCATGGGGCCTGCTCGGTGCAGGCGTGGCGGTGATGGGGACCGCCGGCGCGCTGGACCTGCCGGGCTGGCTGCGTCATTCCACGTCCACCAGCGCCGCGGGCACGAGCGCGGCGATCGCCGCCGCGGCCACCGGCCAGCAGGTGGCTCCGACGCCGATCACGCCGCCGCTGCCCGCGTTGCCGCCCGGCACCGCGCCGAACTACCGCGCCATCGTGCAGGAGTTCGGGCCGTCCGTGGTGCACGTGAGCGTCGAAGGCACGCACAAGCAGACCGCCGAAGAGGCGCAGGAAGAGGGCGGCCTGAGCCCGGACGATCCGCTGTTCCGCTTCTTCCGCGGCATGCCCGGCGCCCCCAACCTGCAGCGCGGTGGCCAGGCCGCCGAGCAGCCCTTCAAGGGCCTGGGCTCCGGCTTCATCATCGGCGCCGACGGACTGATCCTGACCAATGCGCACGTCGTCAAGGAAGCCAAGGACGTCGTCGTCAAGCTGCAGGATCGCCGCGAGTACGTTGCCAAGGTGCTGGGCGTCGATACCGCCACCGACATCGCGGTGCTGAAGATCGACGCCAAGAACCTGCCGATCGTGCGCTTCGGCCAGCCGTCCAAGCTGATGGTGGGCGACTACGTGCTCGCCATCGGCGCGCCGTACGGGCTCGACCAGACCGCCACCTCCGGCATCATCAGCGCCAAGGGCCGTTCGCTGCCCAGCGAGGGCGGCGAGAACTTCGTGCCGTTCCTGCAGACCGATGCCGCGGTGAACCCGGGCAACTCGGGCGGCCCGCTGTTCGACGCCGCGGGCAACGTGATCGGCATCAACTCGCAGATCTACAGCCGCACCGGCGGCTTCCAGGGCGTGAGCTTCGCGATTCCGATCGACGTGGCGCTCGCGATCAAGGATCAGATCGTCGCCACCGGCCATGCCACGCATGCGCGCCTGGGCGTGTCGATCCAGCCGCTGAACCAGGACCTGGCCGAGAGCTTCGGGCTCGAGCGTCCGGACGGCGCGCTCGTGTCCACCGTGGCGCCCAACAGCGCCGCGGCCAAGGCGGGCCTGAAGTCGGGCGATGTGATCACCAAGGTCAACGGTGAAGCGATCCAGGAGCCGGGCATGTTGTCCTCGCGCGTGGGCCTCGCGCGCCCGGGCGACAAGGTCACGCTGGAAGTGTGGCGCGACAAGAAGCTGATGACGCTCGTCGCCACGTTGGGTGCCAGCACCGACAAGCTCGACGTGGCCCAGGGCGGCGACGCCACCGGCGGCGAGAAGCTGGGACTGGCGCTGCGACCGCTCAACCGCGACGAGCGCGGGGAAGTCGGCGCGAACGGCCTGGTGGTGGAGAACGCCGACGGCGCGGCCGCCAAGGCTGGCGTGCAGCAAGGCGACGTCGTGCTGGCGCTCAACGGCAAGCCGGTGGCGTCGATCGACGACGTCAAGGCGGTGCTGGCCAGCAAGCCCAAGCGTGTCGCGCTGCTGATCTGGCGCGACGGCGCGCGGATCTTCTTTCCGGTGAACCTGGGCTGAAGCAACGGTACGGGGCCCGTACCGTTCCGACAAGAAGGGCGTTCGTTCGAACGCCCTTTTTTTGGTCGCGTGCCCCGCGGCCGGGTGCAGGCGAAAAAAAACCGACCCGGGCAACCGGATCGGTTCTTTCAATTCCGCGTCGCTGGGCGACGTCGGGAATTACATGGCCGAAGCGGCCTTCGCAGCCTTGGCGGCCTTCTTGGCCTTGTGCTTGGCTTGCTTCTTGGCAACGGCCGAAGCGGCGACGCCCGGCGATGCGTCGGCGGTCTGGCCAGCGGGAGCCGGAGCGCCTTGAGCGAAAGCGGTGGCGCCGATGGCGAGCATCAGGGTGGCGATCAGGATCTTCTTCATGGTGAAACCTTTGAGGTGGATTTAGGGGGGGACGCAGGATTAACGAACCCCGGGCACGAACGGTTTACGTGCATCCTTCTTTTTCTTGCACAGGAATGAAGAAATGGCGGGAACGCTCGACCGGAAACGGGTGCGAACGGGATTCTCGGGTAACCACCGGGGGCGCGCAACGCGTTCCCACGCAGTCTCCCTACGTTGCTCGCGAAAGCTGAAGCCCAGCTTGCGGGGTGCGGCGTTCGCCGCACCAGTGCGGGGCGCTCAGCGCTTGATGCTCTCGGCGCCGTTCTGTTCGGCGAAGCGCTCGCGGTCGGCATGCCAGGCGTCCATGTCGCCCCGCAGCGTGGCCTGTTCAGTGCGGATCGCGTCGTCGTTGTGCGCTTCGCGCGCCGCCTTCAGCCGTTCCTTGTCGGCCTTCACCTTCCCGCGATCGACCCGCAGCTGGGCGCGGTCGGCCTGGCCCGCGGCCGGATCGGCGCGCACGGTGGGACTGACGCCCGGCGAGATCGGCGAGGCGAGCTGGGCGGCGGCCGTCGTGGCGGCGACGGCGAAGAGGGTGGCGATGAGCGCTGTTTTCATGGCGGGTGCCTTTTTCGAGAGCGGCGCGCGAGGCGCGGATCAGGCGATTTCCACCGCGCTGATCGCGCACGGGCATGCCTGTGCGTCGAACTGGCAATTGGCGCGCCGTCTATCACACCCGGGCCGCCCCGCAGACCCGGAGTGCGTGGGGCGGCCCGCTATGATGGCAGCGACTCCGCCGAGCGGGCTCCCTTCGCTGTTCCGGTCCCTCGTTGGTGGCGCTACGCGCCACGTTCCCGCTCCATGGCTGCCTTTCCCGATTCCCGCCCTCAACACGCCGCCGCGCCCGTCGCCGCGGCCGGATTGAACAATGCCCAGATGGAGGCGGTGCACCACCTCGACAGCCCGTGCCTGGTGCTGGCCGGTGCGGGCTCGGGCAAGACGCGCGTGATCACCTACAAGATCGTGCGGCTGCTGCAGCACGGCCTGGCGCCGAAGAACATCGCCGCCATCACGTTCACGAACAAGGCGTCGCAGGAAATGCGCGAACGCGCCAAGCAGCTCGTCGGCGCCAAGGCCGCGAAGGACCTGGCGATCAGCACGTTCCACTCGTTGGGCGTGCGCATGCTGCGCGAGGACGGGGCCAAGCTGGGCCTGAAGACGCAGTTCTCCATTCTCGACAGCGACGACGTGATGGGCGTGTTGAAGGAGGCTGGCGGTGCGACCGACAACAAGCTCGCGCGCCAATGGCAGTGGACGATCAGCCTGTGGAAGAACACGGGCATCACCAGCGACACCGCTGCTATGGTGGCCAAGGATGCCGACGAGCAGGTGGCCGCGCGCGTGATGAAGCTCTACGAGGAGCGCCTGACCGCCTACGGCGCCGTCGACTTCGACGACCTGATCAGTTTTCCGTTGAAGCTGCTGCAGCGCGACGAGGAAGCCCGCACGAAGTGGCAGAAGCTGTTCCAGCACGTGCTGGTCGACGAGTACCAGGACACGAACGCGGTGCAGTACGAGTTGCTCAAGCAACTGGTGGGCGACCCGGAACGCGCGCGCTTCACGGCCGTGGGCGACGACGACCAGAGCATCTACGGCTGGCGCGGCGCCACCATCGACAACCTGAAGCGGCTGCCGGCCGAGTACCCCACGCTGAAGGTGATTCCGCTGGAGCAGAACTACCGCTCCACCAGCGCCATCCTGCGCGCCGCCAACGAGGTGATCGCGCTGAACCCGAAGATCTTCGCCAAGAAGCTGTGGAGCGATCTCGGCGATGGCGAGCCGGTGCAGGTGGTGCAGTGCGACGGCGAGGAGCACGAGGCCGAGCGTGCCGTGGCGCGCATCCAGGCACTGCGCGGCAACGACGGCCGCGTGAAGTTCACCGACTTCGCCATCCTGTATCGCGCCAACCACCAGTCGCGCGTGTTCGAGCAGAAGCTGCGCGCTGCGCAGATCCCGTACAAGGTCTCCGGCGGCCAGAGCTTCTTCGATCGCGCCGAGATCAAGGACCTGTGCGGCTGGCTGCGCCTGATCGTCAACGAGGACGACGACCCGGCCTTCCTGCGCGCGGTGACCACGCCCAAGCGCGGCATCGGCCACACCACGCTGGGCGCGCTCAGCGAGTTCGCCGGCAAGTGGAAGGTGAGCATGTTCGAAGCGCTGTTCGCTGAATCGCTGGGCGTGGCGCTGAAGTCCAAGGCGATCGACGGCCTGCACGAGTTCGGCCGCTACGTGAACGCGTTCCAGGACAAGGCGAAGACGACGATCGGCGCCGAGGCCGCCAAGCCGATGCTGATGGAGTGGCTCAAGGACATCGGCTACGAGCAGCATTTGTACGACGGCGAGGATTCCGAGAAGGTGGCGCAGGCGCGCTGGGGCAACGTGCTCGATTTCGTCGACTGGGTGGCCAAGCGCTGTGGCGGCGAGATCACGCAGGAGGGCGGCACGTTCGAGAGCGAGAAGAAGAGCGTGCTCGAGATCGCGCAGTCGATCAGCGTCATCCTGAGCCTGGCCGAGCGCGGCGACGATCAGGAAGTGGTCACGCTGTCCACGCTGCATGCGTCCAAGGGCCTCGAATGGCCGCACGTGGTGCTCGCGGGCATCAACGAAGGCCTGCTGCCGTTCCGCTCCGATTCCGAGGAGATGACGGTAGAGCGCCTGGAGGAGGAACGCCGCCTGATGTACGTGGGCATCACGCGCGCGCGCACCACGCTGGCCGTGAGCACGCTGCGCCGCCGCAAGAAGGGCCGCGAGACGATCGTCGGCGTGCCCAGCCGCTTCATCGCGGAGATGAAGTTGAACGAGGCCAAGGCGCAGGAAGATCCGCGCGAACGGCTGCGCAAGCTGCGCGAGTCCATCGCGGCGAAGACGGCCGGCGCGCCGCCGACGGCGGCGAACTGATGTCCGCTGACTCCTCCTTCCCCACCATGCGTCGCCTGCTCCCGTTCCTCGGCGCCGTCGCGGCGCTGCTGGCCATCGCCTCCGCGCCCTGGGCGCTCGATCGCCCCTGGCTCAATGTCGTCTTCAAGCCGCTGGCCACGCTGTGCGTGATCGCCTGGTCTGCGCTCGGGCGCAGCGACGACGATCTTGTCAAGCGATGGATCGTTCTCGGCCTGGTGTTCTCGCTGGCCGGCGACGTCGCGCTGCTGTGGCCCGTGCAGGGCTTTCTCGTCGGCCTCGTTGCGTTCCTGCTGGGCCACGTGTCCTACCTGGTGGCGCTGACGCGCCGCGTGAGGTTCCTCGCCAGCCCGCCGGCGTTCGGCGTGTGGGCCATCGTCGCGGCCAGCGTGCTGGCCGGGTTGTGGGCCGGCGTGCCGGCCGAGCTCCGTGCACCGGTGCTCGTCTACGTCTGCGCGCTCGCGGCGATGGCCGCGCAGGCGACGTCGGTCTGGCTCGTGCGTCGTGGCGCACCGGGCGCCGGGCGCTGGCGCACCGTCGCGATCGGCGGCGCGCTGTTCGTGTTGTCGGATGCGATCCTGGCCCGCGACAAATTCGTCGGCGGCATCCCGATGCCGACGCTGTTCAACCTGTCGACCTACTGGCTGGCACAGTGGTTCATCGCGCGCGCCGCCGTCGGCGCCCCACAACCCCGCTGAGCACCACGCCGCGCGCTCACATGCCCTTGAACAGGTGCGTGTAGGAGCGGCTGACTTCCAGCTTTTCGTTGTTGCCCTTGATGCTGACGATCTGGCGGCCGCGCAGGTCGCGCGTCACGCCAGCGATGCAATTCGTGTTGACGAGCGTGGAGCGGTGGATCTGCCAGAACAGGTCGGGATCGATCTCGTCGACCAGTTCCTTGATGGGCTTGCGGATCAGCGCCTCGATGGTGGCCGTCTGCACGCGCGTGTACTTCTCGTCGGAGATGAAGAACAGCACGTCCTCGATCGGGATCATCTGGATCGCCTGGCCGACGGTGGCCTGGATCCACTTCAGCGCCGGCGGCGTGCCGCCCGGGTTGAGCTTGGCGGCCAGCTTGTGCAGCAACTGCTGCAGGTGTGGCGCCGGCGGCTCGTCGTCGGTGCCGCGCAGCGTGAGGCGCTGCTTGATGCGCGAGACGGTGACGGCCAGGCGCTCGCGCTCGGCGGGCTTGAGCACGTAGTCGGCCACGCCTTGTTCGAAGGCCTCGATGGCGTACTGGTCGTAGGCGGTGATGAAGACGATCTCGGGCAGCGACCATTCGCCATCGCCATCGCCATCGCTTTCACTGCCTGCCGCGGGCAGCTGGGCGATGCGGCGCGCCGCGTCGACGCCCGACAGGCCCGGCATGCGGATGTCCAGGAAGACGACGTCGGGATGATGCTGTGCGACCAGGTCGACGGCCTCGAGGCCGTTCTTGGCCTCGCCGACGATCTGCAGCTCCGGCCAGACCTCGGTCAGGCGGGCCTTCAACTGGTCGCGCATCAGCCGCTCGTCGTCGGCGATCACGCCGCGCACCGCAGCCGCGGCCGAAGGGGAGGTGGTGTTGCTCATGCGGCCATCGTAGCCGACCGCGCGAGCGCCGGCGAGGGGCGGCGCCGTGCCACCAGCCAGATCAGCAAACCCACCATCCACAGCGGCGACGTGATCACGGCAAGCGCCAGCGCGAGCACGATCAGCGGCACGCCGATGCCGCAGACAAGGGCGATCAGCACCGAGCCGACGATCAAGAAGATCAGCACGGGAATCAGCAGGAGCAGCAGCAGCGTGAACATCAGCGCGCCGACAGCCAACAGTGCGCGGCCGCCGTCGGACAGCCCGTTGATCGTGATGCCGTCCGTGATGTCGTCGCCGTCGACCACGATGTGCAGCGGCGCGAAGTCGGCATGGGCGAAGCCCAGCAGCACGCACAGCGCGCAGGCGAACAACGCCAGTACGCTGAGCGCGAGCCACCAGCGGAACACGCGGCCGGCGCGACTTGGCTTCGGGCGGTAGGGCACCGGCGCCGTGTTCGTGGGGTAGGGGCGGTCGTCGAGCTCGGGTCCGTTGTCGAATGAGGCGGTCATGTCTTGGCTCCTTCGTCGCTAGCAGAGTCGGTGTGGGCGGTGTACGGCACGGTGATCGTCACGATCGTGCCGCCCACCGGGTTGTTGGCGATCGTCAGCGTGCCCTTGCTGCCGTACAGCAGCGACAGGCGTTCGCGGATGTTGGCCAGGCCGACGCCGGTGCCGGCCGTCTCGCCGCTGGCGGCGCCCGCGAAGCCGAGGCCGGTGTCGGTGACTGTGACGCACAGCTTGCCGTGGCGGATCTCGGCCTTGACCGCGAGGTGGCCGCCTTCGGCCTTGGGCTCGAGGCCGTGCTTGATCGAGTTCTCGACCAGCGTCTGCACCATCATCGGCGGGAACTCGGCCGACAGCAGTCCGTCCGGGATGTCGATGTCGGTGGTCAGGCGCTCTTCCATGCGCACCTTCAGGATCTCGAGGTACGGCCGCACGACCGCCAGTTCGAGGTCGAGCGGACGCAGGCCGCTCTCGGTGGCCGTGCGCATCGACGGCATGCTGGCGCGCAGCAGCGAGATCAGGTTGCGCTGCATCTGGCTGGCGCGCTTGGGGTCGAACTCGATCAGGTGGTCGATCGACGCCAGCGTGTTGAACAGGAAGTGCGGCTCCACCTGCGCCTGCATCATCGCCATGCGCGCTTCCAGCACCTGGCGACGCAACGATTCGGCCTCGGCCGTCTCGGTGGCCACGGCGGCTTTCACCTCGGCCTGGATACGGCCCTTGTAGGTGATCTTGACCAGCATCGAGCCCAGGATCCACCACACCGCCAGCATCGGCAGGTTGCCGTAGTGCACGGTGTGCTCGCGCGTGGTGTTGCGATGGCCGTCGGAGTCGGTGTCGGTCTGCTCGTCGTTGTCGTCACCGCTGCCGTCATCGTCCTTCCTGGCCTTGGTCGCGTCGAGGGCGTCCTTGGCGCGCTCGGCGGCTTCCTGGTCGGCGTCCTTCCTGGCCGCTTCGGCATCCTTCAGCGCATCGACGATGGATTGCTTGGCCTCGTTGATCGCGTCGCGCACTTCGTCGCTGTTGGCGTGGGCCGGCACGTCGATGCGGATGTGCTGGCCGCCGACGACGATGTCGACCGCGGCGTCCGAGGCGCCCTGCGTGGCGGCGGACGCGGCCTGTGCGGCGTGTGCGGCGGCCGCCGAGGCGGCGCTGTTGGCGCCGAGTGCGGTGGCATGGGCCTGCTCGGCTGCGGCTTTCGCGGCCAACGCCTGGGCGAGCGCGGCGTCGCGCTGGGCCGTGGCGGCGTAGCGGGCTGCTTCCGCGTGCGACTTGGCGGTCTGCGCGATGGCGCGGGACGCCGCAGCGGTGCTGGCGGCCTGGGCGGCTGCGGAGGCCGCCGCTTCGGCGGCGCGGGCTGCGTTGTCCTGGGCGTCGTCCTCGTCGCTGGAGATGTGGATGCCGTTGCCGCTGAACGAGATGTTCACGCCCTTGTTCTTGACCGTGCGGTCCTTGGTGTTGACGATGATTCCGGGCAGGTTGATGTCCACCGTCTTCGATTGGTTGCCGTCGGCACCGGGCGTCTTCGTCACGTGCGCCGGCGGCGGTTCAGGCGGCGTGGGGGCGGCGACCGGAGCCACCGGAGCCACCGGAGCCACCGGCGCCACCGGCGCTACAGGGGCGACCGGCGCCGTCTTGGCCTTGTGGTTGCGGGCCGATTCCACGATGGTCTCGTAGTACGTCATGCTGAACGGGGGCAGCTTCTGGATCAGCCCGGTGACGATCACCAGCAGCAGCGCGTACCAGCCAAAGCGCCACCAGCTCAGCGAGACGAGCCAGGTCGCGTAGCGATGGAACCCGCGGACCGCCGCGGCGCTGAACTTGTTCCAGCGTTCCTGCGTCGTCGGCGAGTTGTAGGAGGGGGATGCCATTTCAGAGTGCCCAACGATCTTTTTGTCGATGCTTGCACTCTACGTGGCCGCCCGACCGCTGTCAGGGCGAAGCGATTGGCGTCGTGTTTCGGGGGACAGGCTGCATGGGCGGCGGACGAGCCGACGGGGCGGAAAGAGCCCGGGGCACCTCAGGAGTGCTCGACAACCACTTCGCTGATCTGCATCACCGGCTGCAGGTCGGTGTAGTTCGGGATGTCGCCCAGGATCTCCCCTGCGTGCGGGCCGAACGCGGCCTCGAACGATTCGACCGAGTCGCAGAAGAAATGGCACATGGCGACGTAGGTGGGCGCCGAGCCGGGCGCGCCGCCGGCCAGTCCCTTGTCGATCGTGTAGTACAGGCAGGCGTCGCCCAGGCAGGCCTTGGCCAGCGGCATGTGGGTGTCGCGGTAGTAGTCGTGGTCGAAACGGGCGCCGGGGGTGGTGGGGTACATCACGCTGACCTTGATCATTCGGGGCTCCTGTCCGGGACGGCAGTGGTTCGATGAGAATGGCCGGGTTGCTGGACCGTCCGCCCTGCGATCATGCCGGCATCGGCGCCGACGGGTCTTCACGAGGGTCTCGTGCGCGCCGGCCGCCACGGAGGAAATGGTGAAGATCGACGACGCAAGAGGGCACGATGCCGATGCGCTGCGGGCGCTGCGCAACCACTTCATCGCGCACTCGTTCGCGACTTTCGACGAGGCGCCGCTGGCCTTGGCCGTGGTGCAGGACTGGATCGCCGGCTTCCGTACGGATGGTTCCCATCGCCTGCTGGTGGCCCGCGATGGATCCAGGCTGCTGGGTTTTTGCAGCAGCCAGCCCTACCGCGCACACCCGGCGTTCGCGCGGACGATCGAGACCAGCGTGTACGTCGCGCCGGGTGCGACGGGCGCAGGCGTCGGGTTCGCGTTGTATGGCCGCCTTTTCGCGGCGTTGGCCGGCGAAGGGCTGCACCGCGCCGTCGTGGGTATCGCGCTGCCCAACGAGGCGTCGATCCGGCTGCATGCCCAGTTCGGATTCCGGCCGGTTGGCGTGTTCGACGAGTACGCCTGCAAGAACGGGCGAGCGATCAGCTCGCAGTGGATGCAGCGCACGATGGACCCGGCGCGGGCGCCATGAATCGACTGGTCACGCGACATCGCCGGCGCCTGCGATCGCGTGCGGCCCGGGCCGGCAGCCATGAATCGGTGCTGCGCGTGGCCAGCGCCGCTTGCCGGGGTCCCATGCTCGACATTGTGCGGCGACCGCCTACAGAATTTCAGCCCGCAGCAAGCTACGCTGGCTGCACCGCGGCCGTCCGCCGCCCCCTCAGAGCGACACCATGCGACTCATCGCCATCATCCTGATCGTCCTTGGCGCGCTGGCGCTGATCTACGGCGGCTTCAGCTACACGCAGGACAAGACCGCGGTCAAGCTCGGCTCGTTCGAGTTGAACGTCAAGGAGACGAAGACGGTGCCTGTTCCACTGTGGGCCGGCATCGCCGGCGTGGTGGTGGGCGGCGCGCTGCTGGTGATGGGCAGCAAGCGTTGAACTTGCAGGAGGCGCCGCCCGCCGTCGCAACCCTCAGGGATGCGCCGCCACCACCTGGGCCACCGCCGCCGTGAGACGCTTCGCGTACGGCAGGTGCAGGAACTCGTTGGGGCCGTGCGCGTTGCTCTTCGGGCCCAGCACGCCGCAGACCATCATCTGCGCCCTCGGGAAGCCCTGTTGCAACAGGTTCATCAGCGGAATCGTGCCGCCCTGGCCGATGTAGCCCAGTGGCGCGCCGAAGTGCGCATGGCTGGCGGCGTTGAGCGCGTTCTCCATCCACGGGTCGAGCGACGGCGCGTTCCAGCCGGTGGCGCCGTAGTTGTTCATGCGGCCGTCGGCCTGGAACGTGACCTTCGCGTTGTACGGCGCGTTGTCTTCCAGCAGCGTCTTCAGGTTGGCGGCGGCGGCGTTGGCATCGACCAGCGGCGGCAGCCGCAGGCTCAGTTTGAAGGCACTGAACGGGCGCAGCACGTTGCCGGCGTTGCGCAGCTCGGGGAAGCCGTCGACGCCGGTGACCGACAGCGTCGGACGCCAGGTGCGGTTCAGCAGCGCCTCGGTGGGGTCGGTCGTGGTGGGCAGCGTGGGGCCCCCATCGGCACCGCAGGCCCAGGGCATGCGCTTCCACACCTCGTCACCCAGGATGGCCGCGGCGGCCTTCACCTGCTCGACGCGGTCGGTGGGGATCTGGCAGTGGAAGCTGTCGGGCAACAGTCGGCCGGTGGCCGAGTCTTCCAGGCGATCGAGCACGTGGCGCAGGATGCGGAAGCTCGACGGCACCAGGCCGCTGGCGTCGCCGGAGTGGATGCCTTCGGTGAGGATCTCCACCTTCAACGTGCCGGTGACGTTGCCGCGCAGGCTGGTGGTGAGCCACAGCTGGTCGTAGTTGCCCGCGCCGGAATCGAGGCACACGACGAGGGTGACGTCGCCCAGGCGCTCCTTGAGCGCGTCGAGATAGACCGGCAGGTCGAACGAGCCGGACTCTTCGCAACTCTCGATCAGGCCGACGATGCGCGGGTGGGTGACGCCCTGCGCCTTCAGGGCCTCGATGGCGCTGACGGCGGCGTAGACGGCGTAGCCGTCGTCGGCGCCGCCACGGCCATAGAGCTTGTCGTCCTCGACCTTGGGCGTCCAGGGCCCCAGGTCGTTGCGCCAGCCGCTGAATTCCGGCTGCTTGTCCAGGTGGCCGTACATGACGATGGTGGGCGGCGTGCCGAACGCGGCCGGGCGGGTGGATTCCACCTCGAAGAAGATCACCGGCGTGCGGCCCGGCTGGCGGATCACTTCCAGCGTCAGGCCAGGCACCTTGCGGCTTTCGACCCACTGCGCGGCGTCGCGCACCACCTTGTCGAGCAGGCCGTGCTGTTCCCACTCGGCGTCGAACATCGGGCTCTTGGCCGGGATCGCCACGTAGTCCTTCAGCTGCGGCAGGATGCGCTCGTTCCAGGCGCTGTTGGAGAAGGCGGCCAGCGCCTGGTTGTCGGGTTCGGCGGGCAAGGGCAGGCGTTCGGGGGCGTTCATGGCGGACTCCGTGGGGCCACCGCGGCACGGTTCAGCGACCGGGCCCGCGGGGCGGACCGGGCCCTGCGCGCCGGACGGCAAGGTTCAGGGTAGACCGGCATTTTGCGCCTTTCGCGCGCGCGATGTCGGGCCCAAACCGCGTCGAAACCGAGGAAATCACGGTCAGTTCGCCGGCGCAATCGGCCGCGTCACGGCGCCCGTCCACTCAGGCCGTCGCGGGCTCGGGCAGCCGGGCGACAAGCCAATCGGCCATCACCTTCAGCACATCGCCTTGTTCAGGCTCGTTGAAGATCTCGTGGAACAAGCCCGGCCATTCGCGCACGGTGACGATCCCGCCGGGCGCTGCGGCCGCGAACGCGGCGCTGCCCATCGGCGACACGCAGCGGTCGGCGCCGGCCCACATCAGCAGCGTCGGCGTGGTCCAGCGCGGCGCGGCGGCGATCACGGCCGGCCCCTGGCGGGCGAAGAACAGGCCCAGCCGCCCCGTGATGCGATCGTGCACCAGCGGGTCGGCGGTATACGCCTTCACGACGTTGGCGTCGCGCGAGATCCAGTCCACCTTCAGGCCGTTGTTGACGGCCAGGTTGGGCAGCGCCGGCGCGACCATGGCCAGCAGCAACTTCTGCACGGCGCTCGTGCCGGGGTCGAGCGCGGGCGACGACATCACGAGCGCATCGATTGCGCGCCACCACTTGGCCGGCACCGGTTGCAGGCCTTCGGCCACGAATCGTCCGGCGATCAGGCCGCCCAGGCTGTGGCCCAGCAGGACCAGCGGACCGGGGAACGACTCGCGAGCGGCATAGAGCACGCGGCCGAGATCGGCGCACAGCGCATCGTCGCAGGGCATGCCGCCGCGCGGACCGGGCGAGCGCCCGTGGCCGCGGTGGTCGTAGCCGACGACGGCGAAGCCCAGCGCGTTCAGGCGCTGGGCGACGTGGTCGTAGCGATCGATGTGCTCGCCCAGGCCGTGCACCAGCACGACGAGCCCGCGGCGCGGGTTGCCTGCGGGCCAGACGCGCAAGTGGAGGGCCAGGCCATCGTCGGTGATCACGGGGTTCATGGCCGCGAGTCTAGGCCCGATGCTGCGGCACTGTCGTGCTCGCTTTCCTCAACTGCGAGGCCGGTGCGGTGCTGAGTCTGATCAACAATCGCACCGACGACACGACGAACGAGACCCCCAACCCATGAGTGACATCCTCTACCGACCGGCGGTGGCCGACGACGCCCTGTGCCTTGGTGTGCTGGCCACCCAAGTCTTTCTCGATACCTATGCCCCGCAGGGCATTCGCGCTGCAATCGCACGCCACGTCTTGGCCCATTGCTCTGTCGCGACGTACGAGGCCTTGCTGGCCGACGCCAGCGTGAAGATCCTGGTGGCGGAATGCGCCGGCCACCTGGTCGGCTTCTCGCAGGTGGACGACGGCGTGGGCCACGCCCTGGTGCCGGAAGCTGCGGCGTCCGAATTGCAGCGGCTGTACGTCCAGGAGGGGTTCACCGGCCGCGGCATCGGCTGCGACCTGCTGCGCCATGCCGAGAAGGCCGCCGCCGCGCGCGGTGCCGACACGCTGTGGCTGACGACGTATACAGGCAATGCGCGCGCGTTGCAGTTCTATCCACGCCGCGGCTACGAGGACATGGGCGCCGCCGTCTTCTCGTTCGAAGGCGAGGATCATCCGAACCGGCTGTACGCCAAGCGCATCCGCCGCGTGGCGACCGCTTGAGGCGAGGAGCCGATGGCCCGCGCCGCATGCCATCATCGCGCCATGAACGATTTCTTCCGCCTTGACCACGATCCGGCCACCGGCATCGCCGAACTGGTGTTCAACCGTCCCGAGCGCATGAACACGATGTCGCCGGCGTTCTTCCCGGCCTTGCGCGACGCCGTGCAGGCGCTCGACGACACCGGCGACACGCGCGTGCTGATCATCCGCGGCGAGGGCAAGCATTTCTCCGCCGGCATGGCGCTGGACGTCTTCGCCGCCGACGGCGCGATGCAGGCGATGCTCGATACGTCGACGGCGCGCAAGCGGTTGTCGTTCCAGACCCAGCTGCGACGCCTGATGGCCTGTTTCGACGTCCTCGACGCCGCGCGCTTTCCCGTCGTCTGCGCGGTGCAGGGCGCTTGCGTCGGCGGTGCACTGGATCTGGCCGCGGCGTGCGACCTGCGCGTGTGCACGGCCGATGCGTTCTTCACCGTGCAGGAGATCCACATCGGCATGGCCGCCGACCTGGGTGTGCTGCAACGGCTGCAGCGCCTGCTGCCGCAAGGCCTCGCGCGCGAGCTCGCGTACACGGGCGACCGCCTGGGCGCAGAGCGCGCGCTTGGCGCGGGCTTCGTCAATGCGGTGCTCGCCGATGGCGACGCGTTGCTCGCGCACGCGCGCCAGCTCGCTGGCGCCATCGCCGCGAAGTCGCCGCTGGCCGTTGCGGCCAGCAGGTTGGCGCTGAACCACGCGCGCGACCATTCGACGGCGGATTCGCTGCAGCAGATGACGCTGCTGCAGAGCGCGGTGTTCGACGTCGACGAGATGGCGCGCGCCATCGCGGCGTGGCAGGCCAGGAAGCCGGCGACGTTCGATCCGTTGAGCCCGATCGCGAATCCCTGAGGTCGCGTGTGAGCGTGATCTCGACTCAGTTCGCCGGCCGCGTCACGCTGCTGCGCGACAAGGTGGAGAGCTTCGCGCGCTACCCGTTTTCGTTGCCGGCGATCCGCACGCTGGACTTCATCGACCTGCATCCGAAGATCACCTTCATCGTCGGCGAGAACGGCTCAGGCAAGTCGACGCTGTTGGAGGCGATGGCCGTCGCGCTCGGCTTCAACCCGGAAGGCGGCTCACGCAACTTCAACTTCGGCACGCGCGAATCTCATTCCGAGCTGCACGACTACCTGCGCATCGCCAAGGGCTACCGGCGCCATCGCGACGGATTTTTTCTGCGCGCAGAAAGCTGGTTCAATGTCGCCACCGAGGTCGATCGACTCGGCGTGGCCAAGTTCTACGGTGGCCGATCGCTGCACGAGCAATCGCATGGCGAGTCGTTCATGGCGCTGATGAAGGTGCGCTTCGGTGGCAACGGGCTGTACCTGCTCGACGAGCCAGAGGCCGCGCTGTCGCCGGCACGCCAGATCGAGGCGATGTCGCGCTTCCACGACCTGGTGCTCGAGGGTTCGCAGTTCGTCATCGCCACGCACTCTCCGATCCTGATGGCCTATCCGGATGCACTGATCCTGCATTGCGATCGCGATGGCATCCACCCGATCGCGTACGAGGACACCGAACACTTCCGCGTCACGCGCGATTTCCTCCTGCACCGCGACAAGGTGCTCGACATCCTGATGGATCGTTGAACACGGCTGGCGGCCCAGGCGCGCGACCGCACGCGAGCCGGTCACTGTCGCCCTGATTCGCAAGGGCCGCGTGGTCAACCGGCCCGGGTTGTGTGACGTTTGTTGCATGCATGCCTCGCGAAGAAGCTTCCTCGGTAGCTCGACATTGCGATTCAGCGTGCCGCAAGGCACCATGCGTGTTGGTCAAAAATCTACCTGGAAACGAAAAATGAACATTCGCACCCTCTCGATCGCTGCCGCTCTCCTGGGCGCCGCCTCCGTCGTCTGCGCCGCCGACGGCGCCACCGCGCCGGCCAGCGCCGCCAGCGCTGTCAAGCACGCCGCCAAGGCCACCGGCCACGCCGTCGCCAAGGGCGCATCGGAAGTCGCCACCGGCACGGCCCACGCCGCGCACAAGGCCGCCAGCGGTGTCAGGCACGCTGCCCACAAGACGGAAACCGCTGCCTCCAGCGCCGTCACGAAGTAAGACTTCACCCAGGCCTTCGGCTCGCGCGGGTCGAAGGCCGACGAATCGAGGGCGCGCCACGTGCGCGTTCCAGCTCGAGGCACAGCGAGAATGGCGGCTCATGCCCACCCCCAATCGCCTCAGCATCCTGATTTCCGCAGCGCTGGCCGTCGCCACGCCGCTGCTCGCCGGCTCCATGGCCTGGCGCCTGCTCGACGACGATGGCCGCTCGGGCCTGGTCTACGTGCTGGTCTTCTGGCCCAGCATCCTGCTCGACCAATTGCCCACCGCCGCCGCCGACGCCTTCACGCTGTCGGCGCTCCCCACCGTGTTGCTGTATTTCGCCGGCTACCTGCTGCTGTGCCAGGGCGTGCGCGCGGCGTGGAGAGCTTCCAGATGACCGTCACCGTCGACGCCGAGGATCCGTCCAGCCGCGACGCGTGCGCGCTGATCGCCGAACTCTCCGCCGCGTTGACGGCGATCACCGGCGCGAGCGGCCAGGCCTCGTTCGACGTGGCCGATGTGCGCGTGGCGCGCACGTGTTTCGCGATCGCGCGCGACGCCGCCGGCCGGGCGCTCGGCTGCGGCGCACTGCGTCCGTTCGAGGCGCCGATGGCCGGCGTCGGCGAGGTCAAGCGCATGTTCGCGCGTCCGGGAACGCAAGGCGTCGGCAGTGCGGTGCTGAACTTCCTCGAGCAGCAGGCGACGCGGCTGGGCTACACCGCCTTGCGACTCGAGACCCGACGCGTCAACGAACGCGCGGTGGCGTTCTACGAGCGCCGCGGCTACCGGCGCATCGCCAACTACGGACGCTACGTCGGCAACGACGCGGCGGTCTGCTTCGAGAAAGTGCTCGCCGAATGAGATATCCTCGCGCGCACCTTCTTGCTGGCGACGATGCCGGGCGAGCGAGTCCACGAGAATTCAGCTGAAGAGGACCCCATGCAGATCCAGGAATCCGTCGAGATATGCGTCACGAAGAAGTACGCCGAGTTCACCGGCTGTGCCTCGCGCTCGGAATACTGGTGGTTCGTACTGTTCCTGATCGTGATCAACGCGCTGCTGGGCATCGCCGCCGAGGCGCTGGCCGCCGCCTTCGCGCTGGCCATGCTGGTGCCGTATTTCGCCGTCGGCACGCGCCGCCTGCGCGACACCGGCCGCAGCCCGTGGTGGTGGGCGATCGGCCTGGTGCCGGCCGTCGGCGCGATCGTGCTGATCGTGTTCTTCTCGCAGCGAGGCACCACGCCGACGACGCCCACCTGATCAGCTGCGCTGGAACTTGAAGACAGCGACGCTCGCCAGCAGGTTGGGCAGCCGCCGCACCACGCGCCCGGCCTGCAGGCCGAACGATTCGAGGATGTCGAGCCCGTTCTTGCGCGCCAGCACCTCGAAGTCGGCATGCGTCGTCACGCGGATGTTGGGCGTGTCGTACCACTGGTAGGGCATCACGCGCGTGACGGGCATGCGGCCCGAGGCCACGTGCAGGCGGTTGCGCCAGTGCGCGAAGTTCGGGAAGCTGACGATGCCGATGCGGCCCACGCGCGCCGTCTCGCGCAGCATCTTCTCGGTGTTGCGCAGGTGCTGGAGCGTGTCGAGCTGCAGCACCACGTCGAAGCTGCGGTCGTCGAACAGCGCCAGCCCTTCCTCCAGGTTGAGCTGGATCACGTTGATGCCGCGCTGCGTGCTCGCGAGCACGTTGGTGTCGTCTATCTCGATGCCGTAGCCGCTGCAGCCGTGGTGCCTGGTCAGGTGGGCCAGCACCTCGCCGGTGCCGCAGCCGAGGTCGAGCACGCGCGAGCCGTGCGGCACGAGGCCGGTGATGATGTCGAGGTCGCGTCTTTCGCTCACAGCGAAGCCTCCGCGCTGCGCGCTGCGGAGCTCGCCCCTTCGGGCGGCCGGGCGGCGCTTGCTGCGATCTCTCCGGCGATGCGCTCGAAGTACGCCCGCATCACGCCGTGATAGCGCGGATCCTCCAGCAGGAACGCGTCGTGGCCGTGGGGCGCCTCGATCTCGGCGTACGAGACCTGCGCGCGGTTGTCCACCAGCGCCTTGACGATCTCGCGCGAACGTTGTGGTGCGAAGCGCCAGTCGGTGGTGAAGCTGACGACCAGGAAGCGGCAGGCGCGGGCGACGGTGAAGGCAGCCGACAGGTCGCCGTCGTGGGCATGCGCCGGGTCGAAGTAGTCCAGCGCGCGGGTGATCAGCAGGTAGGTGTTGGCGTCGAAGTACTCGCTGAACTTGTCGCCCTGGTAGCGCAGGTAGCTCTCGACCTGGAACTCGATGTCCTGTGTCGTGTAGGCGTGGCGCGCATCGGCGACGTCGCCGTTGGCGCTGCGCGTGGCGCGGCCGAACTTGGCCTCCATCGAGTCGTCCGACAGGTACGTGATATGGCCGATCATGCGGGCCACTCGCAGCCCGCGCTTGGGTACGGTGCCGGCCTCGGTGTAGTGGCCGCCATGGAAATCGGGGTCGGTGATGATCGCGCGTCGGGCCACCTCGTTGAAGGCGATGTTCTGCGCCGACAGGTTGGGTGCCGAGGCCACGGCCACGCAGTGCGCCACGCGTTCCGGATAGCGCAGCGTCCAGGCCAGCGCCTGCATGCCGCCGAGGCTGCCGCCCAGCACGGCGGCCAGCTTCGCGATGCCCAGTCGCTCGATCAGGCGAGCCTGCGCGTCGACCCAATCTTCCACCGTCACGACCGGAAAGTCGGCACCGTAGACGCGGCCGCCGGCGGCCGGATCGGGGTTGCGGGCCGTGGGTCCGGTGGAGCCGAAGCACGAGCCCGGGTTGTTGATGCCAATCACGAAGAAGCGATGCGTGTCGAGCGGCTTGCCGGGCCCGACGAGGTTGTCCCACCAGCCGGTGTCGCCCTGGGGCGAGAGGCCCGCAACGTGGTGGCTCGCGTTGAGCGCGTGGCACACCAGCACGGCGTTGTCGCGCGCGGCGTTGAGCGTGCCGTAGGTCTCGTAGACCAGCGTGTAGTCGGACAAAAGCTTGCCGCTTGTGAGCGGCAGCGGCTCGGCGAAGTGCATCGCCTGCGGCTCGATCCGGCCGACGGAACCCATCTCGGCACCCTTCATTGACATCATCTGAAATGACGAAAACCGGCAATGCGCAACGCACGGACACCGGACAGGGCGCCCCTCTTTAGCGAAATTTATAGAGCGCCCGCAAGCCGGAAATCAAATCGGCGCTATGGCGTCAGTATAGTTGGCCGGCGCCTTGGGAGTCCGGGGTCTGCGTCCAGCCACGCCCTTTCCCCCCGGAGCGCCCACCTTGCATCGCCCTCTCGCCAAACCCGCCTGCGTCCCCGCGGCCGTGCTCGCACTGGCCCTGTCCGCGACATTGCCGACACAGGCCCAGGAGACGGCGGCCGACACCGCCGGCGCTGCCGAACCGGTCGTGGCCAAGCAGCCGTTGCCGCTGTGGGAGATCGGCGTCGTCGCGATCGCCGCGTACCAGCCGGCCTACCCCGGCTCCGACCAGGATCTGGCGCGCGTTCGCGTGCTGCCGTTCGGCATCTACCGCGGCTCGCTGCTACGCGCCGATGGCGACGGCATCGGTCTGCGCGGCTTCCGCTCGCGGCGCTTCGAATGGGACGTCAGCGGTGCGGGCTCGTTCGGCTCCTCCGCCAACAAGGTGCGCGTGCGCGAGGGCATGCCGTCCATCGGCACGCTGGTGGAGATCGGGCCGGCGCTCAAGGTCAATCTGGGCGATCTGGTCGACTCGAAGCGCGATCCGCGCCTGACGCAACTGGAGATCCCGATCCGGGCCGTGTTCGACGTCAGCGACGGTTTTGCGCATCGCGGCTGGACCTTCGAGCCGCGCCTGTCGCACACCGCCTGGACCGGCAGCAGCTTCGCGCTGGTGGTGTCGGCCAGCACGCTGTTCGCCGACCGCTCGCTCAACCAACTCTATTACGGCGTCGACGCGCCGTACGCCACCGCGGATCGCCCGGCGTACGACGCCAGCGCCGGCCTGGTGGCCACGCGGCTGAACGCCAGCCTGCGCCACCGCATCAACAGCACGTTGCGGCTGCAGTACTTCGCGCAGGTCGAGACGGTGCGCGGCGCGGCCAACGAGACGAGCCCGCTGGTGCGCAGCAAGCAGGATGCGGGCATCGGCGTGAGCCTGATCTGGGGCGTGTGGCATTCGTCCGAATCGGGCACCGAGTGAACTTCAGGGGCGTATCGTTCACGTTTCGCGCGCCCTTCGCCGCAGGCCGTCATCAAGTTTGCCCGGCAAAGCGCCGATGATGCCGAGACCGGGCGCCCTCGCCGGCGAACCTTCCAAGAAAATTCACGAGACATCCCCATGCCCAACTGGCTGCTGTCGCTCGATCGCTTCTTTCCGATCCGCTATCTCGCGTGGTTCGCCTGCGCGGTGCTGCTGCTGCTGGGCGCGTTCACGCAGGTGGTCGCCCACACCGGCGGCCTCTGGGCCGTGCTGGGCCTGGTGGGCGTGATCACCGGCGTGCGCGACGTGCGCCAGCGCCGCCACTCGATCCTGCGCAACTACCCGGTGATCGGCCACCTGCGCTTCCTGTTCGAGTTCATCCGACCCGAGATGCGCCAGTACTTCATCGAGGGCGACAACGAGGCCGCCCCGTTCTCGCGCCAGCAGCGCTCGCTGGTGTATCAGCGTGCCAAGGGCGACCCCGACAAGCGCCCGCTGGGCACCCAGCTCGACGTGCAGGCCGAAGGCTACGAATGGATCAACCACTCGCTGCAGCCCACGCGCGTGGCCTCGCACGACTTCCGCGTGCGCATCGGCGCCAACTGCGCCCAGCCATATGACGCCAGCATCTTCAACATCAGCGCGATGAGCTTCGGCGCGCTGAGCGGCGCGGCGATCCGCGCGTTGAATGGCGGCGCGCTGCGCGGCAATTTCGCGCACGACACCGGCGAAGGTTCGATCAGCGTGCACCACCGCGCGCAGGGCGGCGACCTGATCTGGGAAGTGGCCTCCGGCTATTTCGGCTGCCGCAACCCGGACGGCACGTTCAATGCGGAGCTGTTCGCGAAGCACGCGACCGAGCCGCAGGTGAAGATGATCGAGATCAAGCTGAGCCAGGGCGCCAAGCCCGGGCACGGAGGCGTGCTGCCCGGTCCCAAGGTCACGCGCGAGATCGCGGAGGCACGCGGCGTGGAGATCGGCGTCGACTGCATCTCGCCGGCCAGCCACAGCGCGTTCTCGACGCCCGTGGGGATGCTCGAATTCATCGCGAAGCTGCGCGAGCTCTCCGGCGGCAAGCCCGTCGGCTTCAAGTTCTGCGTGGGCCACCCGTGGGAATGGTTCGCGTTGGCCAAGGCGATGCTCGAGACGGGCCTGCTGCCCGATTTCATCGTCGTCGACGGCGGCGAGGGCGGCACCGGTGCGGCGCCGCTGGAGTTCACCGATCATGTGGGCGCGCCGTTGCAGGAAGGCCTGCTGCTGGTGCACAACACGCTCGTCGGCCTCAACCTGCGCGACAAGATCAGGATCGGCTGCGCCGGCAAGGTGGTCAGCGCGTTCGACATCGCCCGCATGATGGCGCTCGGCGCCAACTGGTGCAATTCGGCGCGCGGCTTCATGTTCGCGCTCGGCTGCATCCAGTCGCAGAGCTGCCACACCGACCACTGCCCCACGGGCGTCGCCACGCAGGATCCGCTGCGCCAGAAGGCGCTGGTGGTGCCCTCGAAGATCGAGCGCGTCCACAACTTCCACCGCCACACGCTGGAAGCGCTGAAGGAACTGGTGCAGGCCGCCGGGCTGGAGCATCCGAACCAGATCACCGCCAACCATGTGGTGCGCCGCGTCGCCGGCGACAAGGTGAAGCTGCTCGCCAACCACCTCCAGTTCATCGCGCCCGGCAGCCTGTTGGCAGCCGCGCGCGGTGAGTGCGACTGGCCGCACAACGTCTACAAGGTCTACTGGCCGATCTCGCGCGCGGACAGTTTCGCGCCGGCGGCGGCAGACGTCCACGCCGATGGCCTCAAGGTGCCGTTGCCCACGGTGGGCGAGGCGCAGGCGCCGCTGGATCTGATGGTGTGAGTCTTACGTCTGTTCTTGCGGCGCCAACGTCGCCTGCTAGTGCCGGTACAGTGCCGGTACCAATCGCTCACAGGCTGTAAACGACGACGCCCCGCAGTGCGGGGCGTCGTGGGTCGGTCGTGGCCCGACTCAGGCGTCAGGCGGCGCGGTATCGATGAAGCTCTGGCGCGCGGCCAGCTTGTCCGCCAGGCGGGCGACGTTCGGGTAGTCGGTGCGCCAGGTGTTGCCGGGGAAGCGGAAGTCGAGGTAGCCGAGCGCGCAGCCGACGGCGATGTCGGCCAGCGAGAAGTGCGTGCCGACGCAATACGTCTTGTCGCCCAGGCCCTGGCTGATCGACTTCAGCGTGGCGGCGATGCGCACCTGTTGACGCTCGATCCAGGCGTTGCAGCGTTGCGCGTCGGTGCGGCCGGCCCACGTCGCCTCGAGGCGCGCGGTGACGGCAGCGTCGAGCAGGCCGTCGGCCAGCGCTTCCCACGTGCGCACTTCGACGCGCTCGCGACCCGAGGCCGGGATCAGCTTGCCCACCGGCGACAGCGTATCGACGTATTCGACGATGACGCGCGAATCGAACACCGCTTCGGCGCCTTCCATCACCAGGCAGGGCACCTTGCCGAGCGGGTTGGACGCGAGGATGGCCTCGCTGCCCCAGACGTCCTCGAGCACGAAGTTGTAGTCGAGCTTCTTCTCCGCCAGCACGACACGCACCTTGCGAACGTAAGGGCTGGTGAGAGATCCGATGAGTTTCATTTGGTCAAGGAGCTTGGACTGAGCTTCATTCTATCGAAGCACCTCCGGAAAATCGGCGTGCCGATGGCGCCCGTGCGGGGGTTTCAAGTCGGCGGAAGATCGCGTAGGAGCGCACCAACAGCGTGCCGATGTCGCGTTGACGCCCGGGGCACGCCCATCGCGAAGCCCATGTCCCGGAAAGACGAAGCCCTTGAATTGGGGGAGGCCTGTCTCCGGGGCGCAACACGACAGGAGAACTGACGTTCGGTCGTCGGCCAGCGCGTTCAGGCGCTGGCGAAGTGGCGTCGCGCTTCCAGCCCCAGGCCGGTGGCGACGCTGGCGAAGCGGTCGCCGTGCACGGCTTGGGCATGGGGGAACGCGGCGACCAGGCGTTCGGCGAGCAGGCGCAGGCCGGTCGAGCCTCCGGTGAAATACAGCGCGTCGATGTCGGCGATGTGCAGGCCGGCCAGGAGCACGGTGTCCTTGGCGGTCTGCACGATGCGGTCCAGATCGTGGCTGATCGCGGCCACGGCCTCGGCCTCGGTCACGTGCACGCTCAGGTCGCGCTCCACCTCGAACAGGTCGATCTCGTGCGTGCCGCCCTGGGCGACCGCGATCTTCGCGTCCTCGGCCAGGCCGGCCAGCGAGTGGCCCAGGCGGTCGCGCAGCGTCGTCATCAGGCGCGCGTGGTGGCGCGGGTCGGCGTAGTCGTCGCGCATCGAGGCGATCTCCATCAGCCGCTGCGGGCGGTAGACGGTGTTGATCAGGTGCCAGGTGGCGAGGTCGAAATAGATGCGGCTGGGCACTTCCAGCGGCTCGCGGCCGCGGCGCTGCGGCCCGAACGCGCCGTAGCCGAGCGCGGGCAGGATGCGGGCGAGTTCGACGTGGCGGTCGAAGTCCGTGCCGGCGCTGTGCACGCCGTGGCTGGCCAGGATATCGTTGCGGCGATCGGGATGCTGGCGCCGTTCGGGGCCGACGCGCACGACGGAGAAGTCGGACGTGCCGCCGCCGATGTCGGCCACGAGCACCGTCTGCTCGCGCGTCACCTGCTCCTCGTAGTGGAAGGCGGCGGCGATCGGCTCGTACTGGAAGCGGACGTCCTGGAAGCCGACCGCGCGCGCGGCGGCCTCCAGCGAGGCCTGGGCCGCGGCGTCGCGCGTGGCGTCGTCGTCCACGAAGAAGACGGGGCGGCCCAGCACGATGCGGTCGATCTCGCGCCCCGCGTGCGCCTGCGCGGCGCGCTTCAAGTGCATCAGGTAGCTGGAGATTACGTCGCCGAAGGCGACCGAGCGGCCGGCGCCGATGTCGGTGTGCTGGTCCATCAGCGCCGAGCCCAGCACGCTCTTCATCGAGCGCATCAGGCGGCCATCGGTGCCCTCCACGTAGGCGGCCACGGCGGCGCGGCCGTACAGCTTGGGCAGCGTGTGCAGGTCCTTGCCCTCGGCCACGTAGAAGACGGCGGTGGGCATCGTGCGCCCGCGCTCGCCGTGCTGCGGCTCGAGCGGCACGAGCTCCATGCCCGCGGCCGTGGGGACGGCGACGGCCGAGTTGGAGGTGCCGAAATCGATCGCGCAGTAGTTGCGGGCGTCCGTCTGGGAAGGGCGGCCGACAGCGGGTGCGTCGGCGGGAAGAACGGGAGCCGGCA
>Ga0302157_10001000_pt1 | contig 35788 bp, 31 predicted proteins | sample I_Bog_N3_3_FD_193502 | JGI IMG/M metagenome (GOLD analysis project Ga0302157, IMG submission 193502) | Peat permafrost microbial communities from Stordalen Mire near Abisko, Sweden - I_Bog_N3_3 | ecosystem: Environmental > Terrestrial > Soil > Wetlands > Peat | place: Sweden: Abisko, Stordalen...
CAGGTCATCGCCATTGAAGTCGCCGACGGCCAGGTACAGCGGGTTGTCACCCGCACTGGTGACTACCGGCGCCGCGAAGGTCGCAGGTCCGGTGTACAGGTAACTCATCAGCGTGCCGGTGTAGGGCCCGCCGCCACCCTTGACGATGTTGGTTTGCACGATCGAGATCGGGTTGGCGGCGCCAGGCGCGCTGAAACCGGCGCCCACCATGCCGTAAGAGACTTCGTAGGGCGTGCTGTTCTGATAATAGTTGTAGCAGCAGTCGTGGTCATCGTCGCAGCTCGACAGTGCCGCCAGCGCGGCGACCGCGGCCAGGCGCGACACCATCCGTGGAGCCCGCCGGGGCCGCAGCCACCGGGACCTGAAGCGCAGCCACTGGAACCTGAAGCGCAGCCACTGGATCCTGGGGCGCTGCCAGCCGGACCTGCGCAATTGGGGTGTGTCTGACATCATGGGGCTCCCTTGCGTTACGCCCATAGCATACGGGGATCCAACGATTGAGCGCCGTCGGGGTTGACCGCGCAGGGGAATCTGATGGCAAAAGTGGAATTCGCAATACTCGGGGCCGGCGCGATCGGGTCCATTCTCGGGGCCCATCTGGCGCGTTCCGGGCACTCGGTGCTGATGCTGGCGCGCGCGCGCCGTGCACAGCAGATCGGGCGCGACGGTCTCGCTATCACCGGCCTTACCGAGTTCTCCCAGGCGGTCCAGACCCTGAGCGATCCGGCGCAGCTGCAGGCGGCCGAAGTACTGATCGTCGCCACCAAGACCTACGTGACCGCCCCCGCTCTTGCGGCGTTGCGGCATGCCGACATCGGGGTCGGGCTGTCGATCCAGAACGGCATGATGAAAGACGAGCTGCTGGCGGACGCATTTGGCAGCACGCGGGTACTCGGTGCGCTGGCGAACTTAAGCGGCGAGCTGCTCGCTTCCGGAAAGGTGCTGTTCACGCGCAATTCCAGGCTTACGGTCGGCGAGCTCGATGGCAGCGATAGCGCGCGAGCGCAGCGCATTGCCGCGGCGCTTGAAACATCAGGTATCCGTGCGGTTGCCGATCGCGACATCCTGGCGCTGGAATGGTCGAAATTCGCCGCCTGGGCGCCGATGATGATCCTGTCGGTCACGACGCGCGCGCTGACCTGGAAATTCCTGCTCGATCCGGGAGCGGCGCTGGTACTGGTGCGCCTGGTGCGCGAGGTCGGCGCGCTGGCCGCCGCGCGTCACGTGCAGCTGTCGGATAGCGGCGTGCTGCCGGTGGCGACCATCTGCCAGTCATCGGACGCGGATGCCGTGGCAGCGCTGGCAGCAATCGGACGCGAGATGCGGTCGAGCGCCCCGCTGCACCGGATGTCCACGCTGCAGGACCTGGAGGCGGGCCGGCCGCTGGAGATCGAGGAGACGCTGGGTCACGCGCTGCGCATGGCAGACGCTGTTGCGCTGGATTTGCCGCTGCTTGGCGGCTGCTATCCACTGGTCGCCGGAATCGACCGCATGCAGGGCATGTAAGCTGCGGTTGTGACCCGGTTCTCGGTTCTTCCGCCGCGGGCGCAGTTTCCGGTATTTCGTTAAAGAAATTGTGGGGTTGCTGCCCCCAGCAGCCCGCTTTGGTCGGCTAACGTCGATGGGTATGTCGGCACCGATTACCCAAGAAAGCCTGCAGTTTCAGGGCTACCCGCGGCGCTGCGTGCTGATCATAGACGATGATCCCGCCTTTACGCTGCTGGCGAGCGAGACCCTGCAGCAGGCCGGGTTTGACGCCCGGATTGCCTGCAACGCCAAGCAGGCCGTCGCCCTGTTCGAGCAGGACAAGCCCGACCTGGTGCTGCTGGACGTGGAACTGCCGGGCAGCAATGGATTCGAGCTGTGCGCGACGCTGCGCGTGATGAGCCCGGGCATCGATGTGCCGATCGTCATGGTGACCGGCCACGACGACACCGCATCGATCGCGCAGGCCTATCAGGTCGGGGCTACAGACTTTATCCATAAGCCGGTGCTATGGCCGACGCTGCCGCATCGGATCGGTTTCATCCTGCGGGCGCGCGACAACATGCGCGCGCTGCAATTGAGCGAGCAGAAGAATCGCGCGCTGCTGCAGGCGCTGCCGGACACGATCTTCATTGTCGGGCGTGACGGCGTGCTGCTCGAGCACATCACCGGCGACGACAAGGGCAGCGGGATCAGGCTGGTCGGCAGGCCGCTGGAACAGGTGTTGCCCACGGGCGTGGCGCGCGCTGCGCGCCAGGCGCTCGGCGGCGCGACGCCCAATGCGACGCCCAATGCGACGCCCAATGCGACGGCCAGCGACCTGAGCACCTACGAATTCGCGGTCGGCCGCGGCAAGGAGCAGCGATCGTTCGAGGCGCGGCTGCGTCCGCAGGCCGACGGCACGCTGCTGATCGTCACGCGCGACACTACCGAGCGGCAGAAGGCCAAGGCGCGGATCGAATACCTGGCGTACTACGACATACTGACCGGACTGGCCAATCGCCAGCAATTCGTGCGCCAGGCGGGCGGCGCGATCCAGGCGGCAAGGCAGAGCGGTAGCATGATGGCGCTGCTGTACCTGGACCTTGACCGCTTCAAGCGCATCAACGACAACCTCGGCCATTCGGTCGGCGATGCGCTGCTCAAGAACGTTGCGCGACGGCTGGAACAGAGCACCGGAAAATCCGACGTCACGAGCACCGCGGCCGACAGCACCCGGCAGGGGCTGGCGCGGGTGGCGCGACTGGGCGGCGATGAATTCGTGGTGCTGCTGACCGGGCTGACGGACGAAGCCCAGACCGCCGCGGTGGCCAATCGCATCCGGCAATCGCTGGCCGAGCCGCTCGACTGCGGCGGCCATCGGCTGGTGGTGACCCCGAGCATCGGCATCGCGCTGTATCCGCAGGATGGCACCGATATCGAGGACCTGCTGGTCAAGGCGGACATGGCGATGTACCAGGCCAAGGACCAGGGCCGCAACGGCATTGCGTTCTACGGCCACTCGATGGCGGTGAGATCGCTCGGCCGCCTGGAACTGGAGAACGACCTGCGCGCCGCGTTTCAGGGCGGTGACTTCCAGATTTTTTATCAGCCGAAGGTGGACCTGGCGAGCGGCGCGATCATCGGGGTGGAGGCGCTGCTGCGCTGGCATCACGCGACCCGCGGCTGGATCGCGCCCGACGCATTCATCCCGGTAGCCGAGGAAACCGGACTGATCGCGGAGCTTGGTGACTGGGTGATACGCGAAGCCTGCAAGCAGCTCAATAACTGGGTCAACGAGGGACTCGAATACCTGACGATCGCGGTCAACGTCTCGGTGCAGCAGTTCGCCCGCGCCGACTTCGTCGAGTCGGTGCTGCGCACGTTGTGGCAGTACGGCGTCAAGCCCGAACAGCTGGAACTGGAGATCACCGAGTCGCTGCTGATGCGCAACGTCGACGATACCACCGCCTGCATGAAGCGCTTCCGCGCCGCGGGCGTGATGCTGTCGATCGACGACTTCGGCACCGGCTACTCGTCGCTCGGCTACCTGCGCCAGTTCCCGGTCGATGCGCTGAAGATCGACCGCTCGTTCGTCAAGGACCTGCACACCAGCGATGACGACGCGGCCATCTGCGCCGCGATCATCGCCATGGCTCGCGAGCTCAAGCTCAAGGTGATCGCCGAGGGCGTCGCCAATCACGAGCAGCTGGAATTCCTGCGCAAGCATGGCTGCGACCAGGTGCAGGGCTACCTGATCAGCGAGCCGATTCCGGTCGCTGAGCTGGCGCCGTTGCTGCGCCTGAACAAGCGCTACTCATGATGCACTGGATCGGCAACCTGTCGCTGCGTGCGAAGCTGCGCCTCATCGTGCTGTACGCGGCCGCGGCGGCGGTACTGATGGCCTGCGGGCTGTACCAGTGCGGGGAAGTGCTGGCGCAGCGCGCGAGCCGGGCCGAGCAGCTGCGCCAGCTGGTGAGCGCGGTAGGCGACAATGCGGCGACGCCGCTGAAGCAGTTCAATCATGCCATGGCGCGCCAGGTACTCGCGTCGCTGCGCGCCGATCCGGACATACAGGCGGCGGCACTGTACGACGGCGACGGCAACCTGGTGGCGGATGCCAGCTTCAGACAGGAGAATGGCGCCTCCGCGACGGATAGTGCTGCCGCACAGCGGCTGCGCGCCTGGGCGATCGACGCCGCCGGAACCGGCCAGGAGCAGATCCAGTTCCTTGGCATGAGCGGCGTTCATGTCCAGGTGCCGGTGACGCTCAACGGGGCCAGGCTCGGCAGCATACACGTCGATGCGCAACTGGCCGGGATCTACAGCCTGTGGCCAGCGCCGCCGCTGCACATGCTGCTGGGATTCCTGCTGGCTCTGCTAATCGCCTACGCGCTGTCGATCCGCCTGCTGCGATTCATATCGGCGCCGATACGTGGGCTGGCGCAGGTGGCGCGCGACGTGTGCTCCAGCAGGAATTTCTCGATCCGCGCCGACAAGCAGGTCGATGATGATTTTGGCGCACTGATCGATGACTTCAACCAGATGCTGGCGGAACTGGAGCGGCACGACCTGAACCAGCGCATCAACCAGAACGACCTGGAGAAGCGCGTGCGCGAGCGCACCGTACGGCTGGACGCCGCGGTGGCCGAAGCGCAGGAGGCGCTGCAACGCGCGGAGAAGGCCAGCCGCGCCAAGAGCGAATTCCTGGCGCGCATGAGCCACGAGATCCGCACACCGATGAACGGCGTGCTCGGCATGGCGGAGTTGCTGCGTCACTCCACCACGCTCGATGCGCGTCAGCGGCGCTATGCGGCGACGATTCATCAGTCCGGAAGCGCACTGCTGGATATCATCAATGACATACTGGATTTCTCCAAGATCGAGGCCGGCAAGCTGACGCTGGAGCGGACGCCGTTCTGCCTGCGCGACATCGTCGAAGACGCGGTCGACATCCTGGCCGAGCGCGCACACAGCAAGGGCCTGGACCTGATCTGCGACATTCCGGCTGAGTTCGACATCAAGGTGTCGGGCGACGGCCAGCGGCTGCGCCAGGTGATCATCAACCTGATCAGCAACGCGGTGAAGTTCACCGATCGCGGCCAGGTCAAGATCACACTGCGTCGCGAGGGCTCGAAGCTGCTGAACCCGGACTTCCGGTTCGAGGTCTCGGATACCGGCATCGGCATCAGGCCGGAGAATTGCGATGCGATCTTCGAGTCGTTTGCGCAGGAGGACAGCTCGACCACGCGCCAGTACGGCGGCACCGGACTGGGACTCGCGATCTGCAAGCAGCTGGTGGAACTGATGGGCGGACAGATCGGCGTGTCGAGTACGCCGGGGGTCGGATCGACATTCTATTTCTCGGTGCCGCTGTCCACCGATCCGACCGCCGAGCGCGACCGGCGTACCTCGGTATTGAACCGCACCCACATGCTGATCGTGGATGACAATGCCACCAATCGCGAGATCATGCGCCACCACCTGCTGAGCTGGGGCGTGATCGTCGCCGAGGCGCAGTCGGGCCAGCAGGCGCTCGAGATCCTGGACAAGGCGCTGGGTGGACAGTTCGACGTGCTGATCCTGGATGGGCAGATGCCCGACATGAAAGGCGCGGCACTGGCGTCGACCATCCGCTCGCGCCCGCAGCTGGCCGGCGTGCCGATGCTGATGATGAGCTCATCGCTGTCCACGCCGCCGCTGGCGGGCGACGCCGCCAATGGCGCGACCGCGTGGCTGAGCAAACCGGTACGCCGGGCGCAATTGCACGCCTGCCTGTCGGCGCTGGTGCTGAACCAGTCGCTCACGCCGCAGGCGACCCTGGACCTGCTTGGAAACGCAGGCGCAAGCGCCGCCCACAGCAGCCCCAAGACGTCGCGCGTACGCAGGGTGCTGCTGGTGGAAGACAATCCGGTGAACCAGGAAGTCGCGCAGGCGATGCTGCAGGAGCTGGGTGTCGAGGCGGTCAGTGCATGGAGCGGCGAGGAAGCGCTCGAGAAGCTGATGACTGCGGAGCGCTTTGAAGTGGTGCTGATGGACTGCCAGATGCCGAAGCTCGATGGCTACGCGACCACCAGCCGCTTTCGCGATTGGGAGAAGGAGCAGCAGCGCGCACGCACACCGATCGTGGCGCTGACGGCCAACGCGCTGATCGGTGATGCGGAGAAATGCTTTGCCGCCGGCATGGACCGGTATCTCAGCAAACCGTTCACCAGCGACCAGCTGTACCAGGTGCTCGAGTCATGCCTGGCGGATGCCACCGTGACTGACGCCGGATCCAGGATCGACAACGCGGTGCTGGACCGCCAGGCGCTGGGGCGCATTCGGGCGCTGCACCGCCCGGGCGGCCCGAACCTGCTGGCCAAGGTGCTGGGCCTGTATTCCTCCAGCTCGCTGGCGCTCACCGACGCCATACGGGCGACTTCGATGGCCAATGATGCGGAAGGCCTGCGCCAGGCAGCGCACGCGCTCAAGTCCAGCAGCGCCAATGTCGGCGCGGTCGCATTCGCGGACCTGTGCAAGGAAGTCGAGGTGGCCGCGGCGTCCGGCCAGCTCGACCAGGCCCGGGTGCTGGTCGACACCCTGCTGGCGGAACACAGGACAGTACTGCAGGCACTGGAAGCGCAGAATATCGCGGCCTGACGGCGGCGCTTGCGAACAGCGAGCGCGGCGGGGTGAGTGGCGGGTAAAATCGGCCGCCGAATCATCCAGGGACGTCATCCAGGGGAGGGTTGAACAATGAATATCCGCACTTTGTCAGCGCGCGCGGCCGTGCCACTGTCGGTCGTTGCCATGTTGCTCGGCGGCGCCAGCGGCCGTGCCGCGGATCAGCCCGCAGCAGTACCCGCGCCAGCGACGGCGCCAGCGCCCAACCCACTCGACGTGATTCCCGACAAGATGCCATTCAGCACGCCCTATGGCGCGCCAATATCGCTGCAGCGCGCCCAGGCAGCGGTGCAGGCTGCGCTCGCCGAGGCCGGCAAGCGCGGCTGGCCGGTCAATATCGCCGTCGTGGACTCGGGCGCCAACCTCGTGACCTTCGTGCGCATGGACGGCGCGCAACTGGCGTCGATCGCGATCAGCGAGCACAAGGCGCGCGCAGCGGTGAAATTTCGTCGTGCGACGCGGCTGTTCGAGGATGCGGTGCAGAAGTCGGGATTTAATTACGCGCTGACGCTGGATGACATCGTCGCGTCGCGCGGCGGCATCCCGTTGGTTGAGGACGGCAGGATCATCGGCGGTATCGGCTGCTCGGGCGGTACCGGTTCGCAGGACGAAGTAGTGTGCATGGCTGGAGCCGCCAGCGTTAATAAGTGAGTACCCCGCGCCTGCTCCCGATACTACGCCTGGCCTTGAGCCTGGCTGCCGGCGCGGCCGCGACTGCCGGCGCCGCCGCGCCTGCTGTGCCTGCTGCGCCCGCCGCGCCGGATGCGATATCGCACGTGTCGGTGCTGACAGGCGATCAGGTGGTGCAGATCCTGGACCAGACCGTCGAATGGTATCGGACACTGGGAACGCAGCAGCAGGCAGCCAGCCAGCCCAGTGATCTGCTGATCCTCTACGCCAACCAGCAGACCGCCAACCAGGTGATCGCGCTGGCGTTCGATATCGCCAGGGCGAATGCGGAGTTGCTGAGCAGCGAGGCCAGCAATGCGACCGCCACCACTCCGGCCAGCCAGTCCAGCGACGTCGCTGCATCCACAAATCAGATCGATGAGCTGCAAAAGAAGCTGCTGCTGCAGCGCCAGAAGGTCGAATCGGAAATGGCAGCCAGCCGCCGCCAGCTTGCCGCCGCAGGCAAAGCCGACACTCGCGACCTGACGGAAAAGCTGTCCGAACTTCAGGGCGAACTCGCAATGATGGATGCGAGGAAGAACCTGCTCGACACGATGGCGCAGTTCGTGAGCCAGACCGATTCGAACACCGCCAGTGCCAATGCACTCAAGGCGCACATCGACGCCATCGCGATGTCGGTGCCCATGGCGGGTGCCGCGCCGGCGGTTGCGGCTGCGGCGTCGGCTCCGGCAGCGGGTTCGGCGACGGTGGGCCCTGCCGCGGCGGGTACGCCGGCCATCGCGAGCTCAGCGGTACCGGCAAAAGCCGCGCCCGCCACCACGGCGCCGGCGACGCTGTTTGCCGCCGGCAGCGGCACCAGCCCGCGGGCGGGCATCTGGGACCTGGCGTCGAACGCACTGAAGCTGTCGGAAAAGATCAGCACCATCAAGGCGATCGACCGTGGCACTGCCGCGCTGGAATCGACCTTCACCAAGATCCGCAGCAAGCCGCTGGACCAGCTGAAGGCATTGGCGGCGCGCAGCGATGCGCTGGCGGCCCAGGCCGACAGCGCGCATGGCGAGGCCTTGAAATCGGTGCGCGACCAGATCGATACGCTGGCGTGGCTGTTCAAGCAGACCGCGGACATCCTGATCCCGCTGAGCAAGGAGGGGGTACTGCTGCAGCAATACCGGCATAACCTCAAGAGCTGGCATGACGCGGCCAGGCGCGAGTACGAGGATGCACTGGTTGCACTGGGGGTGCGTGTCGGCATCCTGCTGGCGATGCTGGCGGTGGTGTTCGCCGGCGGGGAAGTGTGGCGACGGCTGGTGCTGCGCTATACGCCGGAGCCGCGCCGCCGCTACCAATTGCTGTTGCTGCGCAAGATGACGCTCTGGACGCTGGTGGCGGTGATCGTCGGGCTGACGTTCGTCACCGAGCTCAGTTCGTTCATGACCTTCGCCGGATTGCTGACTGCCGGAGTCGCGGTGGCGATGCAGAGCGTGCTGGTATCGATCGTTGGCTATTTCTTCCTGATCGGAAAATACGGCATCCGGGTCGGTGACCGGGTGCAGATCGGCGCGGTGTCGGGCGAGGTGATCGATCTCGGGCTGGTGCGCATGCACCTGATGGAAATGAATTCGCAGGGACCGCTGGGGGCGACTGGCCGGGTCGTGGCGTTTGCGAATTCGATCGTGTTCCAGGCTTCGGGCGGCCTGTTCAAGCAGATCCCGGGCGTCAACTTCGTGTGGCATGAGATCACGCTGACGCTGCCTGCCGGTGCCGACCATGCGGCGCTGAAGGAACGGATGCTGACGGTGGTGGGCGAGGTGGTGAAGGAGTTTCACGAGGAGATCGTGCGGCAGACGAAGCAGATCGAGAAGACTACTGCGTCGACCGCTGTGGGCAGCCCGCTACCCCAGGTGCAGCTGCGGTTTTCCCCCGCCGGCGTGGATGCGCTGGTGCGCTATCCGGTGCAGCTGCAGCACGAAGCGGAGATCGATGAACGGGTGTCCAAGGAGCTGATGAAAGTCATCGCCAGCAGCGCTGCCGGGGTAGCCGGGGCGGCCGGTGCGAGGGGCGGCACGACTGGCCCGTGAACGTTACGACAGGCCGATGATATTGCCATTGTCGTCGATGTCGATGCGGACGGCGGACGGCACCTTCGGCAGGCCCGGCATCGTCATGACGTCGCCACAGATCATCACGATGAATTCGGCGCCGGCGGCGAGCTTGACCTCGCGCACGTTGACCGTGTGCCCGGAGGGCGCGCCCAGCGCCGACGGATCGGTCGAGAACGAGTACTGGGTCTTCGCCACGCACACCGGGAAGTGGCCGTAGCCCTGGTCCTGCAGCCGCTGGATCTGCTCGCGCACCTTGCGGTCGGCGCTGATGCCCGCGGCGCCGTAGATCCTGGTGGCGATCGCGTTCATCTTGTCCCATAGCGACAGCGACTCGTCGTACACGAACGTCATCGTCGAGGGGTGGTTGTCTACCAGGTCCACGACCGTATGGGCCAGTTCGGTAGCTCCGGCGGAGCCTTCCGCCCAGTGGCGCGCCAGCACCACCGGGGCGCCATGCGGCGCCATCTTCGACTTCAGCAGCGCAATTTCTGCTTCGGTGTCGAAGCTGAAATGATTGATCGCCACCACGCACGGCAGGCCGTAGCGATTGCGCACGTTATCGACGTGTCGTTCCAGGTTGGCGATGCCCTTTTCCAGCAGCGCGAGGTTTTCCTTGTTGAGGTCGCGCAGCTGGACGCCGCCGTGGTACTTGAGCGCGCGCAGCGTCGCGACGATCACCGCGGCCGCGGGACGCAGGCCCGACTTGCGGCACTTGATGTCGATGAATTTCTCTGCACCGAGGTCAGCGCCGAAGCCGGCCTCGGTCACCACGTAGTCGGCGAGCTTGAGCGCGGCGCGCGTCGCCAGCACTGAATTGCAGCCATGCGCAATGTTGGCGAACGGTCCGCCGTGAACGAAGGCCGGATTGTTCTCCAGGGTCTGCACCAGGTTCGGCTTGATGGCTTCCTTGAGCAGCACGGTCATTGAACCATGCGCGTCGAGTTCGCGCGCCAGGATCGGCTTGAAGTGACTGGTGTAGCCGACGACGATGTTGCCGAGGCGGTTCTTCAGGTCGGCGAGGCTGGTGGCGAGGCAAAGGATCGCCATGACCTCCGAGGCGACCACGATGGTGAAGCTGTCCTGGCGCGGAAAGCCGTTGGCAGGACCGCCCAGGCCGACGGTGATGTCGCGCAGCGCGCGGTCGTTCATGTCCACCACCCGCTGCCAGGTGACGCGACGCACGTCGAATCCCAGCTCGTTGCCGTGATGAATATGATTGTCGATCAGCGCCGCCAGCAGGTTGTTGGCGAGCGCGATGGCACTGAAGTCGCCAGTGAAGTGCAGGTTGATGTCTTCCATCGGCACCACCTGCGAGCGGCCGCCGCCGGTGGCGCCGCCTTTCATGCCGAACACCGGACCGAGGCTCGGTTCGCGCAGGCAGATCACCGCCTTCTTGCCGATACGGTTGAGTGCATCGCCGAGTCCGACCGTGGTCGTGGTCTTGCCCTCGCCCGCCGGCGTTGGACTGATCGCGGTCACCAGGATCAGTTTGCCGTCGGGCCGGGACTTCAGGCTGTCGAGATACCCAAGGCCGATCTTGGCCTTGTAGCGGCCATGGGTCTCCAGGCTGGCCTCGGGGATTCCGAGCTTGCCCGCGATCTGGGTAATCGGCGCAAGCCTTGCCTGCTGGGCGATTTCAATGTCGGAAAGCACTTGGTGATCTCCCCTAGCCGGCTAAAAAAACCGACTAAAATCATAGTTGTAGTATCTCGACAGCGCGGCGCCTTACGAGCCATGCGCGCAACACTGCATCGCCGCCATGTTACCCGGACTGCGGGCCGGCCGTCAGACCTGGCCGGCGGAAAACGGTGCGACCGCTTCGGCCTTGAACGTCGGCAGCGCCCGGATGCTGCGGATCACCGGCAGGCGCCAGGCGCTCAGCGCCAGCACCAGCGCGGTGACGCCGGCGAAGCCGAGCGACGCGCGCAGTCCGGCGTGTTCACCCAGCCAGCCGCCCCACAGGGCGCCCGGCCCGGCGGGCAGCAGTATCAGCCAGCGCATGGTGCTGGTCATGCGCCCGAGCATCCGGCCCGGTGTCACCGACTGGCGCAGCGCCAGGAAATTGACGAACACGAATACGGCGCCGACACCGTAGATGAACAACATCATGGGAAACGCGGCCAGACCCCAGGCGTTCAGCGGCGCGAGCGCCAGCAGCAGCCAACCGGCGCCGCTGGTCCCGAAACCGATCACCAGCATCGGCCCTGGCCCGAAGCGGCGCGCCATCCGATGACCCACGGCGCTGGCGAGGATGGTGCCGGCGCCCAGCGCCACGTAGCTGAGGCCAACCTCGCGCTCGGTCAGGCCCAGCAGGCGCACGGCGAACAGGATCTGAACCACGTTGGCAGACTGGCTGCACAGCTGGAACACGCCGACGCAGATCGCCATCGTCACCAGCAGCGCGTGGCCGCGCACGAAGTCCAGGCCCTCGCGCATTGCGGGCCAGAATGGCGCGTTGGCAGCGCTCGGCGTCTCCTTTACCGGAACGCCGCGCAGTATCGATGCCGACACCAGCAGCAGCAGCGCGTCGGCGAGCAGCGCCAACGGCGCGCCGGTGAGCTTGATGAGCGCGCCGGCGGCGCCCGGTCCCGAGACTTCAGCAGTCGACTGCGCCAGCGAGTTCTTGGCGTGCGCCTCCACCAGCCGCTCGCGCGGTACGATCTGCGTCAGCACCACCTGTGCGGCGCTGCCGGCGCTGGTATTGACTGCGCCGATCACGAAGCCGACGACGTATAGCCAGGACAGCGACAGCGCATGCAGCCACCAGGCGATCGGCACCGTGGCCACGGCGGCGGCGACCGATATCTCGCCGACCACGTACACCGGCAGTTTGCGCACCCGATCGAGCCACACGCCGGTCGGCAGCGAGAACAGCACGAACGGCACCAGTTCCATAGCGGTCAGGAACCCCATCTGGGTCGGTGACGCATGCAGCAGCACAGCCGCCGTCAGCGGCAGCGCCAGCAGTGTCACCTGCCCGCCGAACGAGGAGATCAGAATCGAACTCCACAGCCGCCGATAAGTCGCGTCGCGCAGCAGGTCGCCCGGAGCGAGCGCGAAGCGCCGAGTAAATTCCGTCACCTTCAGATGAATTCCAAACCCCGCAGCCGCCTATTCTAGTTGCTACGGCGTGGCTATTTGCTACGGCGTCGCTTGTACACGCGCTGGCGCCACCCCGAAATGCGCACGCACCTTCGCCGCGACCTGGCGATCGGTCATGCGGCCCGCGGTCTCGACCGCGGCCACGTGTCCGCCCAGGTTCATCTTCGACAGCCGGGCAAGCAGTTCGCCCTTGGCCTCGCCGGGCCCGAACACCAGCAGCCTGCCGTAGTTGCGTAGCGCAGCTATGACGGCGTCGTAGTAGATGTTGAGTTCGCCGGTGAGGGCGCGTTGACGGCGGTCATCCGACGGTACCTGCAGCGCCTCATACGCACCTTTCATCGGCGAATCGCCGGCGCGCTCCAGGTGCTTCTCGACTTTCGAGAGGATCACGCTGCTGACCTCACCATCGACAGTCAGGCCAACAATCAGGGCCCTGCGATGATCGATCCACACGCCGGCATTGTCTTTCGTGGTTGTCATGTGTCGACATTCGGGCTGTCTTCGGGTGGGTTAAGCTACGCTCGCGCCGTGGCGAACTCGGTGCGTCGTCGCACAGACAGGTGACGCCTGGCCGATGGAAATCAGCAACGACATGGATCCCGAGCCGCCGGCGCAGCCGCAGCTCCACCCGCCGAGCGCAGCCAGTGCGCTGGTACGGGTGCTATTCGTCTGCATGGGCAACATCTGCCGCTCGCCGACGGCCGAGGCGGTGTTCCGGTCATTGGCGCATAGCCGGCCGCAACTCAAGGTGGAAGCGGATTCGGCCGGCACCCACGACTACCATGTCGGCCATGCGCCCGACGAGCGCTCGCAGCGCGTGGCGGCGGCGCACGGCATTGATATGTCGGCACTGCGAGCACGGCAGCTGGTGGTCGAGGATTTCGACCGCTTCGACCTGATCCTGGCAATGGACAAGAAGAATTACCGCGCAGCACTGGCGCTCGCTCCAGCGGCGCGGCGTGATCGAGTGCGCCTGCTGCTGGACTATGCGCCGCAGCTGGCGCTTCGGGAGGTAGCGGATCCGTACTACGGGGAGCTTGCAGACTTCGAGCGCGTGTTCGAGCTGTCGACACTGGCGGCGCGCGGCTTGCTGCTGGTGCTCGCCGATTGCGCCGATGGCAGAGATGGCGGGGATGGCGCGGATGGCACCCATGACACCGATGGCACCGATGACACCGATGGTTAACAGTCGTCAGTTAATCGTCGTCGTCCGGCGCATCGGGCGTCACGCTGCGGCGCGTGCGCGCGAAACCGCGCCGCCCGCCCTGGAAGAATTCGAGCAGGGCGCGCGCCTCGGTACTGCCGAAGCCGCCGTCCTGAAGCGTCGCCGCGGCAATCGAGCGCAGGTTGCCCACCGGTGTGTCGAGCGCGCGGAACGCACGCTTGATCTCCTCGAGCACGTCGCGCGGCAGGCCCCGGCGCCGCAGACCGACGACGTTCAGGCCGATCACGGCATTGCGTTCGGTGGCCAGGCAGAACGGCGCGATGTCGCGCGAGATGCGCGCACCGCCACCGATCATCGCGCCTTCGCCGATGCGGCAGAACTGATGAATCACCGCGCCGCCGCCCAGGAACGCGCGATCGCCGACCTGCACGTGGCCGGCCAGCAGCACCGCATTGGCGATCACGACGCGGCTGCCGATGCGGCAGTCGTGCGCCACATGGCAGCCGGCCATCAGGAAGCATTCCTCACCGACCTCGGTGGCGCCGCCGCTGCGGGTCGCGCGACTGATCGTGACGTGCTCGCGGATAACGGTGCGCGCGCCGATACGTACGCCGGAAGGCGTGGCGGCGTCGAAGCTCAAATCCTGCGGATCGCCGCCGAGTACGGCGAACGGGTGCACCACGACACCGGCGCCGAGCTCGCAATGCTGCGTCACCAGCGCATGGGCATGGATGACGCAACCGGCGCCCAGGCGCGCGCCGTCGTGAACCAGGGCGGTCGGATGAATCTGCATCGGCAGTGTGGCGGGGGGTGCCTGTTGCGCCGACGGCGCTTGCGCGGGCGCGGGTAAAACTGTCCGCGCGCGTCAGATCCAGTAGACGAAAACGAATAGCCCCAGCCACACCACGTCCACGAAGTGCCAGTACCAGGATACGGCTTCGAACGCAAAATGATGCTTCGGCGTGAAGTGGCCACTCAATACCCGGAACCAGATCACCAGCAGCATGATCGCGCCGATGGTGACATGCAGTCCGTGGAATCCGGTCAGCATAAAGAACGTCGAACCATAGATGCCGGTCGACAGCCGCAGTCCCATGTCCTGATAGGCTTCGCCGTATTCATGCGCCTGCAGGCCGACGAAGGTAAATCCCAGCACGAAGGTGCACGCCAGCCAGAACGTCAGTGCGCCGCGCCTGGACGAACGCAGGGCGTGGTGCGCGATCGTGACGGTCACTGCGCTGGTCAGCAGGATCATCGTGTTGATCGCCGGCAGGCTGAACGCCGGGATGACGCTGAAGCTGCCGTCGGCGTTACCGCCGATGTGCATCGGACCATTGGTCGGCCAGGTGGGATTGAAATTCTTCCACAGCAGCAGCTTGTTCAGCAGCTTGACGCCTTCCCCACCCTCCCACGGCACCGACAGCACGCGGGCATAGAACAGGGCGCCGAAGAACGCGGCGAAGAACATCACTTCCGAGAAGATGAACCAGATCATCCCGAGGCGGAACGAGCGACCGACCTGCGCGTCGTAGATGCCCTGCTGGTTCTCGCCGATGACGGTGCCGAACCAGCAGAAGAACATGGTCGCGAGCAGCAGCGCCCCCGGGATCATCGCCCAGCCGCTGGCCCACTCGTTGAGCCAGGAGACCGCGCCGAGCATCAGGCAGAACAGCGCCACTGAGCCCAGGATCGGCCACGGGCTGCCGTGCGGTATGTAGTACTTGTCGGAACCCGCGGGCGCGTGCAGCTCTGGCATCAGTCTTGGATCCTGTCGTAGAAGGTATAGGCAAGCGTCAGGTGCTCGACGTAGCCCGGCATGTCCGGGTCGACGAAGAACCGCACCGGCAGCACGCGCTGCTCGCCGCGCTTGAAGTTCTGCGGCGTGAAGCAGAAGCACTCGGTCTTGTGGAACCAGGCCGCCAGCTTCGACGGCACGATGTCCGGGACCGCCTGCGCGACGGTGTCGTGCCCGGTCAGGTTATGCGCGAAGAAATCCGCCTCGTACAGCTGGCCCGGATGTACCTGCATCGATTTGGTGATCGGGCGGAATTCCCAGTTGCCGACGCTGGGCAGATTGGCCAGGAAGTCGATCGTCACCACGCGCTGCTGCGCGGCGTCCTGCGTGCCCCGCGGCGTGACTTGTTGCGTTCCCTGCGTTACGCCCTGGTTTAGTCCCAGGGCGTAGGCGCGCGACAGGCTCTTCTGGTTGCCGAGGCCGGTGATCGAGCACAGCACGTCGTACAGCGGTACCAGCGCAAAGCCGAAGGCGAAGCTGCCAGCGACGAATATCGACAGCTTGAACACCAGGTCGCGATGCCGGCGCGGACCCTTGCCCGGCGACTGGTCCGGCGAGTCGGCAGGTGAGTCCAAGCGGTTACTCATCGCGCCCCATGCAGCACGGAACGCACGATGAAACCGGTGTACACGCCAAGCGCGACCAGGCCCCACCACAGAGCGCTGCGCCGTACGCGCCGGCGCTGCTCGCGATCCCCGGTCACCTGCGGCGGCGGATCAGCCTGCGGCGGCGGATCAGCCTGCGGCGACATCTTCACGCGCGGCTGCATGTTCAACCCTTGATGTCATGCGATGGTGCGGTGTGCGACAGGATCGACATATCGGGCGCCTCGGCCCAGCTGTGATACGGCGCTGGTGAAGGCAACTCCCACTCCAGGCCGTGTGCGTGCTCCCACACCTGCTTGGTGGCCTTCTGCCCGCTGCGCGAGCACTGCCAGATCAGGTATGGGAACAGCAGCTGCGACAGCCCGAAACCGAAGCCGCCGATCGAGGACACCATGTTCCAGTCGGTGAACTGCGTGGCGTAGTCGGGCACGCGGCGCGGCATGCCGGCCAGGCCGAGGAAGTGCTGCGGGAAGAACAGCACGTTGACAAAGATCACCGACAGCCAGAAATGCCACTTGGCGAGGGACATGCTGTACATGTGACCGGTCCATTTCGGCAGCCAGTAGTACACCGCGCCCATGATCGCAAAGATGGCTCCGGTCACCAGCACGTAGTGGAAGTGCGCCACCACGAAGTAGGTGTCCTGGTACTGGAAGTCCGCCGGCGCGATCGCCAGCATCAGGCCCGAGAAGCCGCCAATCGAGAACAGGAACAGGAACGCCAGCGCCCACAGCATCGGCGGCTCATAGCTGATCGATCCGCGCCACATCGTGGCCGACCAGTTGAACACCTTCACGCCGGTCGGGATCGAGATCAGCATGGTGGACAGCATGAAGAACAGCTCGCTCGACAGCGGCATGCCGACCGTGAACATGTGGTGCGCCCAGACGATGAACGACAGGAACGCGATCGACGCGGTGGCATAGACCATGGCGTCGTAGCCGAACAACGGCTTGCCCGAGAAGGTCGGAATGATCTCGGAGATGATGCCGAAGGCCGGCAGGATCATGATGTAGACCTCGGGATGCCCGAAAAACCAGAAAATGTGCTGGAACATCACCGGATCGCCGCCGCCGGCGGCATTGAAGAAGCTGGTGCCGAAGTAGTGATCGGTCAGCAGCATGGTTACCGCGCCGGCCAGCACCGGCATTGCCGCGATCAGCAGGTAGGCGGTGATCAGCCAGGTCCAGACGAACAGCGGCATGCGCAGCAGCGTCATGCCCGGCGCGCGCATGTTCAGGATGGTGACGATGACGTTGATCGCACCCAGGATCGAGGAGGCGCCCATCAGGTGGACCGCGAAGATCAGCAGCGGCAGCGCGTTGCCGGTCTGCAGCACCAGCGGCGGATACATGGTCCAGCCGCCAGCCGGGGCGCCGCCGGGAACGAACAGCGATGACAGCAGCAGCGTGAAGGCAAACGGCAGGATCCAGAAGCTGAAATTGTTCATGCGCGGCAGCGCCATGTCGGGCGCGCCGATCTGCAGCGGGATCATCCAGTTCGCCAGCCCGACGAATGCCGGCATCACCGCGCCGAAGATCATGACCAGCGCGTGCAGCGTGGTCATGGTGTTGAACAGCGCCGGATCGATGAATTGCAGGCCGGGCCTGAACAGCTCGGCGCGGATCAGCATCGCAAATGATCCGCCGACAAAGAACATGATGCAGCTGAATACCAGGTACAGCGTGCCGATGTCCTTGTGGTTGGTGGTGGTGAGCCAGCGATTCCAGAAGCCCTGCGGCTTGTGGTCGTGATCGTCGTGGGCGGCGGCGCTGCTGTCAGTGGTGGCCATTGTGTCTCGCTTCTATTGTCTCGCTACGTGGATAGCGGGTTCAGAGGTGCTGGCGGTCGGTGCGGCGGGGGCGGCCGGCGCAGCGACTGCGGCAGGCGCAGCGACTGCGGCGGGCGCAGCGGCTGCGGCGGGCGCAGCGGCTGCGGCCGGTGCTGCGGCCGGCTGTGCCAGCGCGTCGCGCTGTGCCTTGAGCCACAGGTCGAAGTCCTGCTTGCTCTTGACGTCGAGCACGATCGGCATGAAGCCATGGTCTCGGCCGCACAGCTCGGAGCACTGGCCGCGGTAGGTGCCGGTCTTGTCGGCATCGATATCGAACCAGGCCTCGTTGATGAAACCCGGGATGGCATCTTTCTTGATGGCGAGCGCAGGCACCCACCAGGAGTGGATGACGTCCTGGGAGGTGATCAGCACGCGCACCTTCACCCCGGCCGGCACCACCAGCGGATGATCGACCGAGAGCAGGTAGTCCGGCACCGAGGCAGGATCGATGCCGGAGCCGAGCTGGCGTGCGCGGTTGCTGTCGCGCGAGAGCGTCGACACGATGGTGACGCCGGTATCGAGGTATTCGTAGCCCCACTTCCACTGGTAGCCGGTGACGCGGATCGACAGTTCGGGGGCGACCGGATCCTCGGTCTGCACCAGCACGCGCGCGGCCGGCACCGCCATGCTGATCAGGATCAGCACCGGCACCAGCGTCCAGATGATCTCGATCTTGTTGCTGTGCAGGAAGTTCTGGTCGGCAACGGCGCCCTTGGATTTCCTGAAGTGCACCATCGAATAGATCATGAAGCCGAACACCACCACCGCGATGCCGACGCACCACCAGAACATCAGCATGTGCAGCGAGTAGATCTGGCGCGACATCGCGCTGATGCCTGGCGTCATGTTCAGCGTCCAGGCGGCCTGGGCGCCTGGGGCTACCAGCCAAAGTGCGGCGGCGGCGAGCGCCATGCCCGAGCATCGTCTGGCGTTCGTAATCCGGGTCTTCATGCTGGTGTTACACCTTCAGGCGCACTGTCCGGCGCATTGTCCAGGGACGGCGATTCATTGATACGGCCCACGGAGCGCATCAACCGGCCGGCCAATGCCCGCCGTTCCTCTTCGGTCAGGAAGCTGCCGACCTCGTAGGATCGCCCATGCGATTCGATCGTGAGTCGGCTGGGATGCAGGTGCGTGTCCGCGCGCCGCAGTCTAACCTGCGCCCAGTGCCGCGGAAATACGACCTGCTCGCACAGCTGCCGTCGCTGCGTATCGACGGCGACGCTGTCGTCGGTGACGGTGATGGTCTGTGAATAGTGGCGGCGCTGCATGCTGGCGTGCAACGCCCAGCCCAGCAGCAGCATCTCAAGGCCCGCGAACGGAAAGATCGGCCACATGCCCTTGAGCGCCATCGCCAGCGCGATCGAGAACGACACCAGGCACATGCCGCCAAAAAAGATTGCTGCTGCTCGCGGCGTCAGCGAACAGTTCGGCGATAACTGGATCGTCAGAACCCGGTTCACTGTCGCAACCCCTGGTCAGCAGCGTGGTGGTCAGCAGCGTGGTGCCGCGTGCATCGTACGATGCGAATTAGCCGCGCTCAAGTCGCGTCCGCCAAGCGCTGCAGTGAATCGTCGAACAAGGCCGCGACCGCCCCGACCATGTGGCTGGCGTCGGCCTCGGTGGTGATCGAGTACGGCAACAGCGCAAGTCTGGGCACACCGAGCAGCGCGTCGAGCGTGGTCAGGTTCTGCTCCAGCGCCGGCATGTCCGGACGCAGCACGCTGCCAATCCAGCCGGCCAGTTTCAGATTCGACACGCCGATCGCCTGCACCGTCAGCAGCGCATGATTGAGGCAGCCGAGCCGCAATCCGACCGTAAGCACCACCGGCAGGTCCAGTCGCTGCGCTATGTCGGCCATGGTACCGAGCTCACCGATGGGCGCCAGCCAGCCGCCGGTGCCCTCCACGACCACGGCGTCGACCTGGGCTGCCAGCCGCCCATAGGCGGCGGCCACGTGCTCCGGTTCGATGCGAACTCCGTCCCGATCTGCGGCGATATGCGGTGAAACGCCCCAATCGAAGCAATACGGATTGATGTCGATTCGGGGGCAATCAGGCGGCGAAAGTGCGATCAACGAGGCGACATCGTCGTTAATCATGTCGCCAGCTGAATAGAACCCTCCAGCCATCGCCAGTTCGCTGGCGGTCAATGGGCGGCAACCGGTCGCGACCGGTTTCATGCCCGCCGCCCGCACGCCGGTCGCCGCCAGTGCCCGCAGCAGTGCCTGCGTCACGCGGGTCTTGCCGACGTCGGTGTCGGTGCCGGCAATGAACACGCCGCGGGTCATCGGCGCGAGCGCCTGACCGCCGTCAGCGGCACCGAGTAGCCCTCGGCTGCGGCATCGCCATGGCCGCCCGTCGCCGGCTCTGCGCGCGCTGCCGAAGCGCCAAACGCCGCGCCGAAAATCACCTCGTAGCTTGCCGGAATACCGGCGGCGCAGCGCTGGGTTTCATACGCCGCGATCATGCGCTGCATCCGGCCGCGGCCGGTGAGCGCGCGCGGTCGCCGGCTGGCCGCGTTGCGCGCCCCGATGAGTTTGAGCTCACGCATCAGCGCGGGCACATCCGGGTACAGCAGGCGCTGCGGTTCCACATCCATGACCGGCTCTGCAAGCCCGGCGTGCATCAGCACCTCCCCGAGTTGCGGCATGTCGGGGAACTGACTGACGTGAGTTGCATCGTCGACGCTCTCCCAGGCGACGCGCAGCTCCTTCAGGGTATCGGGGCCGAAGCTCGAGAACACCAATAGCCCGCCCGGCCTGAGCACGCGCGCGACTTCGCGGAACACCAGCCCTGGCCGGTCGCACCACTGCAGCATCAGGTTACTGAACACCAGGTCGACGCTGCGACTGGCGAGCGGCAGCGCGCAGGCGTCGGCGCACACACGCTCGAAGCGCCGCCGCGGCCACGGCACCCGCGGCGCCGCCTTGAGCATGCCGGGAGCAAGGTCGAGCGCGACGATGCGCGCGCGCCCATAGCGGCGGCGCAGCTCCAGCGCTCCGTGGCAGGTGCCGGCACCCAGGTCGAGGATCGTCTGCGGTTCGAGCGCAAAGAACTGCAGCCGCTCGAGCAGTTCGGCGCGAACGCGCTGCTGCAGCTGTGCGGCGGCATCATAGCCGGCGCCGGCGCGATCGAAGGAGCGCGCGAGCGCGTGACGGTCGAGGGTGAAGTGGCTCGGCTCGCCAGCGCCGCTATTGGGAGTGTCACCGACGGAGTTGATCACGAAGCCACCGTCGATGTGCTGCTGCGCTGCGGGCGGGTGTCGGTGCGCACAAAGTCGAGCAGCGCCGTTCCTACGGCTCCCGGGTGCGACAGAAAAGGCGCATGGCCAGCGCGCGGGACCTGCAGCAGCTGCGCCTGCGGCAGCAGACGCAGCAGCGCCTGCGCTGCCTGTGGTGGCGTCACCCGGTCATATTGACCGGCGATCAGCAGCGTTGGGACGTTGGTAGCGCGCGCGAGCTCGCGCAGGTCGTTGTGTTCCAGCAGTTCAAGCCCCGCCCGCAAAGCGTCGGCGTGTGCCACGCCGTGCCGTTGCAGCGCCTGTTGCAAACTTGTCCTCACCGCTGCAGCGTCCACGCTGCCGCGCACCTGCAGTTCCAGGAATTCGGCGATGGTGCGCGGCGCATCGCGCTCGAGTTGCGCCGCAAAGCCACGCAGCGTTGCCGCCGGCAGACCCGCCGGCCAGTCGGTCGACTGCACGAAGCGTGGACTGGTCGCAATCAGCACCAGGCGGCGCACCGCCAGCGCCGGCTGGCTTGCCAGCTGCAGCGCCAGCTGGCCGCCGAGCGACCAGCCCACCAGCGTGGCTGCGGGCGGCAGCAACTTCGCCACACCTGCGAGCCATTGTGACTGCGTGAAGTGCGCATTCCACGGACTCGCGCCATGTCCGGGCAGATCGATCACGGTCAACCTGTGATGCGGCGCAAGCACGGTTACCAGTTCGTCAAACACACGCAGGTTCATTCCCCAGCCATGCAGCAGCACCAGCGGGTCGGCATCGATGTCGCCGCTGGTTTCGCTGCAGAGCGTCGGGACGGCAGTCGCGGAATTCGCGGTGGTCGTTGCATTCGTGGCACTCACGCGGCGCTCCGCTCGTGCCACAGCCTGCCCAGGGTTTCTGCGAGCGCATCCACGTCCTGCTCACGGTGCGCGGCCGACAGCGTGATGCGCAGTCGTGCACTGCCGGTGGGCACCGTAGGCGGGCGGATCGCGGCGACCCAGAAGCCGGCGTTCATCAGCGCTGTGCTCAACGCCAGTGCCCACGCCGAGTCGCCAACGATCAGGGGTTGTATCGGCGTGTCGGAGGGTGCCAGCGGCACGGCCAGTGAGGCTGCCGCTGCCCGGAAGCGCTGCGTGAGTGCGTGCAGCCGTTCGCGCCGCCATGGTTCCTCGCGCGCCAGCCGCAGGCCGGCGCGGCTTGCGGCCGCCACGGCGGGCGGCAGCGCGGTGGTGTAGATATAGGTGCGCGCGCGCTGGATCAGGTAGTCGATCAGCGCCGCGTCGCCGGCAACGAAGGCGCCGAAGGTGCCGAACGCCTTGCCGAGCGTGCCGACCAGGATCGGCACGTCACTCACGGCGACACCCTGGTGCTCGAGCGTGCCGCTGCCGTTCGCTCCGATCACACCGAGGCCATGCGCGTCGTCGACCATCAGTGCGCACTTGTGCTGCTGCGCCAATGCCGCCAGCGCCGGCAGCGGCGCCAGATCGCCATCCATGCTGAACACGCCGTCGGTGACGATCAGCGTGCTCGCGGTCCCGGCACCATTGGTCTTTTGCGAGCCGGGCTGGGGCGAGCCGGACTTGGACGACTCGGCGTGGGGTGACTCGCCGGGCTCGACCTCGGCATGCTGTGCCAGCAGCATTTGAGTGGCGTGCGCGACGTCGCCGTGCGTGTAACGGCGCAGGCGCGCACCCGACAGGCGCGCCGCATCCAGCAGCGAGGCATGATTGGCGCGATCAGCCAACACGGTGTCATGGCGGTCGGTCAGTGCGCTGATCACACCCAGGTTCGCCATGTAGCCGCTGGAGAACAGCAGCGCACGCTCACGACCGGTTAAACCCGCCAGTTCCTGCTCGAGCGCGTGGTGCTCGTACGAGTGGCCGCTGACCAGGTGCGCCGCGCCGGCCCCAAAGCCGAAGCGGTTCATGCACTCGGTCGCCGCGCGGATCAGCTCTGGATGATGGCTTAGGCCCAGGTAATCGTTGCTGCAGAAGTTGCGCAGTACCTGTCCACCGACCCGCACCGCGGTCGGATCACCGGGCTCCGGAAACGCCTCGGCCAGCTGGCGGCGCCTGCGGGTGTGCTGCGCCTCGAATGCGGCCAGCTCGCGCGCCAGCAGCTGCGCATCAAGCCGCACCAGTCACAGCCGTGCGGCCCTCGGCGCGGATGCCGAGCCGCGCCAGCAGCGCGCGGTCGTGCTCGATATCCGGATTGCCGGTGGTCAGCAGCTTCTCGCCGTAGAAAATCGAATTGGCGCCAGCCAGGAATGCCAGCGCCTGCAGTTCATCGCTCATCGCGCTGCGCCCGGCCGACAGCCGCACGTGCGCCTTCGGGATCATCACGCGCGCGGCGCCAATGGTGCGCACGAATTCCAGCGGCTCGACGTCGCGCGCCTGTTGCAGCGGCGTGCCCGCCACCCGCACCAACTGATTAATCGGAACGCTCTCGGGATGCTGCGGCAGGTTAGCCAGCGTCACCAGCATCTGCGCCCGGTCACGCACCGTCTCGCCCATGCCGACGATGCCGCCGCAGCACACGTTCATGCCGGCGTCGCGTACTGCAGCCAGCGTGTCGAGCCGGTCCTGGTAGCTGCGGGTCGAGATGACCTGGCCGTAGAACTCCTCGGAGCTGTCGAGATTGTGGTTGTAGTAGTCGAGCCCAGCGTCCTTGAGCTGCAGCGCCTGATCGCGGCTGAGCATGCCCAGCGTGGCGCAGGTCTCAAGACCCAGCGCGCGCACTTCGCGCACCATGAGCGCGATGCTGTCGAGTTCTTTTCGCTTGGGCGAGCGGTACGCCGCGCCCATGCAGAAGCGCGTCGCGCCGGCGGCACGGGCCGCGCGGGCGCGCTCCAGCACCTGCTCCAGCGGCATCAGCGCCTCGCTGTCGACGCCGGTCTGGTAGCGCACGCTCTGCGGACAGTAGGCACAGTCCTCGGGACAACCACCGGTCTTGATGGACAGCAGGGTGCTCATCTGCACCGTGTTGGGCTCGTGCCAGGTGCGATGGACGCGCTGTGCCGCGTAGATCAGGTCGGCGAACGGCAGTGCGAACAGCGCTTCGGCCTGTTGCAGCGTCCAGTCGTGACGCGGCTCGACACGCGGGTCGACGTCCGCTGCGAGCGTGTCGGCGCGGCGTGGAGCCACGCTGCTGGCGTGGCCGTGGACGTGGCCGTTAGCGTCGCCGTTACCGGTGGCGGGAGGCGCCTGGGTGAAAGCGTCTGGCATGGGGACAGGATATTCGGCGGCGCATCCGGTGCTGTCAACTTACCAGGATGTTCAAAGTTGACGATTGGTCATGAATCGACCTTTAGCCCGTACTCCCTGGGTCGGGTGCGGGCGTCGAGAACGTCCTCGCCGTGTGCAGGATATCGATGAGGGCGACGTCGCGCGCGGAGGCGATCTGCGCGACTGAGCGGTCGCCCTGAGCGCGACTGGTCTGCGCGATGAGCGTCTCTGTCAACGCTGCCGTGACCTGCGGGCGGTGGGCGTCGTCCCAAAGAGCCTCGAAAGCGGGACCGAGGTGTTCGATAAAATGGCGCAGGCCGCCGGCTCCGCCGCCCAGATTGAAGGTCGCAAATGGCCCGGTCAGCGCCCAGCGCGGACCCAGGGCTTGTGTGATGACTGCATCCACATCAGCGACATCGGCCTGTCCGGACGCTACTGCATCGACGGCCTCTCGCCACAGGGCGGCCTGCAGGCGATTGGCCAGATGACCCAATTTTTCGGTACGCAGGCGGATCGGATGCTTGCCTACTTCACGATAGAAGTTCATCGCCAGTTCGATGGATTCTTCCGACGTGCGCGCGCCGCCGACCACCTCGACCAGCGGCAGGATGTGCGGTGGATTGAACGGGTGGCCCACCAGCAGCCGCTCGGCGAATCCGCATCCCTGCTGCAGCACCGACGGCATGATGGTCGAGGTCGACGATGCAACCACGGCGGTGGGAGCAAGCGCGGCGGCGATACTCGCATAGAGATTGGCCTTGAGCTCCTGGCTCTCCGGCGCACTCTCCTGCACGAACTGCGCCGCTGCGACTGCGCCGGCCGCAGTGCTGCATACCTGCAGCGTTCCGCCGTACCTGGCGGCACTGCTCACCAGGGCTGGCTCGTAGCCCGGGCGTGGATCCCACGCGCGCACGTCGCACCCGGCAGCGAGAAAGGCTTCGGCCCAGCTGCAGCCGATGGTTCCGCAGCCGAGAACGGCGACGACGCGCGGTTGCTGGCCGCGCGAGTGCGGCGGCGCAGTCACGGCGCGGTGCTGCGGTACCACGGCGGGTGCGACAGCTCGGCGCTCAGCGGCTGGCCGCCCCAGTCGTTCCAGCCCCACCACAGGTAGCCGATGTGCTGGGAGGCGGCCCATTCATAGCCGCCGATCGCGCCCAGCCCATAGGTCTCGGTGATCACGATCGGAAAGCCCGCGGCCAGCACCGCCAGCGGCGGCGCGGTGCCTTTCTTATAGCCGTACACGTGCCACGCGACGCCGAGTTGCTTCAGCGGGTCGGTGGGCCTGGTCGCGAGCCAGGCCTGGATTTCCCCGGCCCAGCCGATCGGCGCCGACAGGATCACGTTGGTCGCACCCTCGTGACGTATGGTGTCGAGCATCGCCTGCATGCCGGCCACCTGCCACTGGAAGCTGTAGGTCTGCATCGCGTTGCCGCGGGCGTTGTTCTGTTCCAGCAGCGGCGAATACGGTCCACCATCGCGCAGGGTGATGGCGTCCGGACCCGGCTGCTCGTCACCGCTGAGCCAGCTGCGGCCGCTGATCCAGTTGCGATAGACGTTGGAGCCGTACGGCTCGTTGAACAGTTCAAAAATGACCGCCGGATTGTCCTTGAAGCTGTCCGCGACCTGCTTCCAGAACAGCAGCGCGTGATCGGCATCGGCGTAGCCAGGCTGGCCGATCGGGCACAGCGGCTGGCCGCCGGGATTATTGGGTGATGCCCAGTGCAGGTCGAGAATCACATACAGGCCGGCCGCGGTGGCATCCGCCACGGCCTGCTTGACGATCCCCTGGTAGGCGCCCTTGGGATCCGGCGTGTACCCGCCGCCTTTTGCCGCGCTATAAAATTCCGCTGCCGCCCCCGCGCCGGGGTCGTAGCAGGTGTAGTTCAGCCACGACGCCTCGTTGAGTGGCAGGCGCACCGTGTTGATGGCGTGATGGTCAAAGTTTTTTACCCTGGACCAGAAAGCGGGTCCGGCCGAGGCGAACGCCGGCCAGCGCGATGCGCTGCCGGTCTCCAGGCCGCTGATATTGGCGCCGATGATCTGCACCGGGGTGCCATCGATGCTGCTGACCAGCTGCCCGTCGCTGACCTTGATGCCTGGCGCGGACTGCGCCTGGCACAGCGGCTGGACGGCCAACAGCAGCAGTGCGCTGCAGGAGACGAGCTTATTCATGCGCCAGCCTCGTGATCCGCCCGCTGCGCGTGTACGGGAGTGCGTTCTACCATGGTCCAATCGTGGTTGCATCGTGGTCAGATAGTGGTTTTCGGCGGTTGGCCTGCACACAGCTTCTAATGTGCGCTGTATTCGAGCAGGACACCGGCGAAGATCGCGAAGCCGAAGTAATTGTTGTTCTTGAACGCCGCAAAGCATGCCGCGGGTTCGCGCTCGCGAATCAGCCACTGCTGCCACAGAAAGCAGCAGGCGCCGGCGATCAGGCCGGCGTACCAGCCGTCGCCGAATTTCAGCGTGCGCCCAACCAGCAGCAGCGCGAGCAGCATCATGAGCTGCATCACGGCGATCATGAACCGGTCCAGGTCGGCGAACAGGATCGCGCTCGAGCGCACGCCGATTCGAAGGTCGTCATCGCGGTCGACCATCGCGTACTGCGTATCGTAGATGCCGGCCCACAGGATCGCGGCCACCAGTAGTAGCCAGCCGAGTTGCGGCACGCTGCCGAGCGTCGCGGCGAACGCCATCGGCACCGCCCAACCGAAGCACAGTCCCAGGTACAGCTGCGGCATCGGGAAGAAGCGCTTGAACAGCGGATAGGTGACCGTCAGCCCGGCGCCGATGAACGCCAGCCGAATAGTGGCGGTGTTGAGCTGCAGCACCAGCAGCAGCGCCGCGCATACCAGCACGCCGAACACGATCAGGGCCTCGGGCGGCGAGATCGCGCGCGCGGCGAGTGGCCGCAAGCGCGTGCGTCGCACATGCGGATCGATGTTGCGGTCCGCCAGGTCGTTGATGATGCAGCCGGCACTTCGCATCACCACGCCGCCGGCAAGCATGATGGCGAGCAGTCGCCGCTGCGGGTGTCCGTCCGCGGCAATCCACAGTGCCCACAGCATCGGCCATAGCAGCAGATAGCTGCCGATCGGCCGATCCAGGCGCAGCAGATGGGCGTAGTCGCGCAGCCTTCGCTGCGGCCATGCCAGGCGCGCGGTCGCGGGCCCCGCGAGCGACGGCGCGGGCGCCACTAATTCGACGGGGGATTCGTATGCCGGTGCGGCCGGTGGGGGTGGCGGCACAGGCTGGGGCGGGGGTGATGGCGGCGGGACCGGGGCCGGCCTGATAGCAATCGGCGCTGGCCGCACCACGATCGGTGCTGGCGACACGGCGGCCGGCGCCGGGCGTGCAAGGGTTCCCGCTGGCGGCACCGCAAATCGTAATGGGGTGACCTGCGCGGGGGTAGGTGCGGGCGGAGCAGATGGCGCCGGCGCAGGTGGCGTTGCGGCCGCTGGCGCTGGAGCCGCCGGCGCTGGAGCCGCTGGCGCTGGAGCCGCCGGCGCTGCGGCGCGTGGCGCTGGTGCTGGCACCAGTGCCAGTTCGAACTGGCCGTCACCCGACACGGCCATACTGCTCCTGCTCTCCAACCCAGCGTGTGCGCAGTGCGGCGACCCGTTCGGGCATGGCCTCAATCATCTGCGCGGCAGCCGCCCGCACGTCATCCAGCATATCGGCATCGCGCGCCAGATCGGCGACGCGCAGCTGCGCCAGTCCGGTCTGGCGCCGGCCAAGCAACTCGCCTGGACCGCGCAGCGCAAGGTCTTCGCGGGCGATGCTAAAGCCGTCGCTGGTGTCGCGGATCGCCGCCAGCCGTGCGCGCGCCATCGGCGACAGCGGCGATCGATACAGCAGCACGCAGCTGCTCTCGTGCACGCCGCGGCCGACGCGGCCACGCAGCTGGTGCAGCTGCGCCAGGCCCATGCGCTCGGCATTCTCGATCACCATCAGGCTGGCATTCGGCACATCGACGCCGACCTCGATCACGGTAGTGGCCACCAGCAGCTGCACCTCGCCGGCGGCGAAACGCTGCATGATGTGGTCCTTCTGCTTCGACGGCATGCGACCGTGCAGCAGCTCGACGCGCTGCGCGGGCAACGCTTCGGCCAGCGCGGCGGCGGTTTCCTCCGCGGCGCTGGCGGCCAGTTCCTCGGATTCCTCGATCAGCGGACAGACCCAGTACGCCTGGCGACCGCTGCGGCAGGCCTCATCGATGCGCGCGACGATCGCGGCACGCTTCTCCTCGGGCAGCACCACGGTGCGCACCGGTGTGCGTCCCGGCGGCAATTCGTCGACGATCGACACGTCCAGGTCCGCGTACAGCGTCATTGCCAGGGTGCGCGGTATCGGTGTCGCGCTCATGATGAGCTGATGCGGCGTGCGCTCGGCCGCGGTGTCGGTCGCGCTGGCCTTGGCGCTGGCGGGGGCACTGGCGCCCTTGGAAGCCAGCTGCAGCCGCTGCTGTACGCCGAAGCGATGCTGCTCATCGATGATGGCGAGCCCCAGATGACTGAAGCGCACCTGCTGCTGGAACAGCGCGTGCGTGCCGACGCACAGTTGCGCGCTGCCGGTGGCGACGGCCTGCAGTGCGCTGCGGCGGGTACGCGCGGGCTGCGAGCCGGTGAGCAGGCTGACCGTGACGCCCAGCGGATCGAACCACGCCATCATGGAGCGGGCGTGCTGTTCGGCCAGCAGTTCAGTCGGCGCCATGAACGCCACTTGCGCGCCGCTACCGATGGCACGTGCGGCGGCCGCGGCGGCGATCACGGTCTTGCCGCAGCCGACGTCGCCCTGCACCAGGCGCGCCATCGGCGTGCTGGCCGCAAGGTCGCGCTCCACTTCATCGAGCACGCGCCGCTGCGCGCTGGTCAGGCTAAACGGCAGCGCGGTGAGCAGCCGCGTCTGCAGACCAGCGGGATCGGTGAGCGCTGCGGCACGATCGCGCCGGGTGTGGCGGCGCAGCTCCATCAGCGACAGCTGGTGCGCCAGCAGTTCCTCGAAGGCAAGGCGACGCTGCGCCGGGTGGCGGCCGCTGGCCAGCTCCGACAGCTGTGTTCCGACCGGCGGGCGATGCATGAACTGCAGCGACGCGCCCAGTGTTGGCAATCCCAAACGCTGCAGCAGGCTCTCGGGCACCAGCTCGGCGACGCCGCTGCTGGCAAGCGTGCCCAGTGCGCGATCCACCAGCGCGCGCAGGCGACCCTGCGTCAGCCCCTCGGTGGCCGGATAGATCGGCGTCATGGTCTGTGGCAGCGGCTCGCCCAGGCCGTCGATGCGGCGGTATTCCGGATGCACGATCTCAAGACCCTGCGGACCGCGTCGGACCTCACCATGGCAACGCAGCCGCATGCCGCGCACAAAACCGTCCCGCTGTGCATTGCTGAAATAAAAAAACCGCAGCGTCAGTGACCCTGCGCCATCCGCCAGTCGCACCAGCAGCGATCGGCGGCGCCGAAACGCAACCTGGGCCAGCATGACTTCGCCCTCGACCACCGCACGCATGCCCGGTTGCAGCGCGCCGATCGGCACCACGCGCGTGCGATCCTCGTAGCGCGCCGGCAGCACGAACAGGATGTCCTGCGGCTGTTCGACGCCGAGGCGCGCCAGCTTTGGTGCCAGCGCGCCACTGGCTGCCCGGCCGGGCGCCCTGCTGTCAGCCGAGCGCTGCGGTAACGCGCGCTTCAGGGGAGGCTGAGTATGCACTCCACTTCAACCCGCGCACCGCGCGGCAGCGAGGCGACGCCGATCGCGGCGCGCGCCGGATAGGGTTCACTGAAATAGGTCGCCATGACCTCGTTGACCTTCGGAAAGTGCACCAGGTCGGTCAGGAATACGGTGAGCTTGACCGCATGCGCCAGCGATCCGCCGGCGGCCTGCGCGATCGCGCTGATGTTGTCGAACACGCGCCGGATCTCGGCCTCGATGTCGCCGCCGACCAGCTGTCCGGTGGCCGGATCGAGCGGTATCTGGCCAGATATGTAGACCGTGTCGCCCGCGCGCACCGCCTGCGAGTAGGTGCCGATCGCCTTGGGGGCCAGCGGGGTGTGGATGATCTGTCGCTGCATGGTGATGCCCAGGGAGGTTGCGTATTCTTAAGTGTCGGCGCGATTTGCGAAGTGTAACCGGTCAGCCGTCGTCGTCGTCACTGCCGTTGCCATTGCCATTGCTGTTCGTCGGCGCTTCGCGTCCATGCGCCGGCGCCGCGAGCGTGCGCACCGTACGCAGCACATCCGGCATGTGGCGCACGACCTTCATGATGCGCGCCAGGTGCTTGCGGTCGGTGACCTCGAGCACGAACACCAGTACCGAGGTCTCCGCGTCGCGCGTTTCGATGGTGACATGGATGACATTGGTGCTGGTGCCGGCGATGGCCGCGGAGACCGCCGCCAGCACGCCCATGCGGTTGACGGTCTCGATGCGGATTTCCGACAGGAACAGGCGCCCGGGCTTGTGCTGCCAGCTTACTGGCAGCCATTTCTCCGGGTGCTTGCGGTAATCAGCGACGTTGGAACAGGTATCGCGGTGAATGACGATGCCGCGGCCAGTGCTCATGAACGCCAATATCGGGTCGTTGGGCAGCGGATAGCAGCAGTGCGCATAGCTGACCAGCAGTCCCTCGGTCCCGGCCACGGCCAGCGGCGAGTGCAGCGCCGGCGCGACGTATTCACCGGGCGCGCCCGGCACGACCGGCGGCACCTCGACAATGCTGGTCGCATCGGCCGGCAGCAGCCGGCGCGCCACCAATGGCGCCAGGCGCTCGCCCAGTCCGACGCGTTCAAACAGCTCGTCCTGATCCTTGAGCGCAAATTCGGTGAGCGCGGCACGCAGCAGCGCCGGATCGACCGCATCGAGCTTGACGCCGAACTCCGCCAGGGCCTGAACCAGCAGGCGCCGGCCGAGCTCGACCGCCTCGCCGCGGCGCAAGGTCTTCAGGTACTGCCGGATCGACGAGCGCGCCTTGGCGGTGACGACGAAATTGACCCACGAGGGATTGGGCGTTGCCCCCTTGGCGGTGATGATCTGGACCGTCTGGCCGTTGCGCAGCACGGTGCGCAGCGGCGTCAGCCGCCGATCGATCTTGGCGGCGACGCAGCGATTACCGATATCGGTGTGCACGGCGTAGGCGAAGTCCACCACGGTCGCACCGCGCGGCAACCGCAGTATCTCCCCGCGCGGCGTGAACACGTAGACCTTGTCCGGAAACAGGTCGACCTTGACGCTCTCGATGAATTCCTCGGAGTTGCCGCCTTCCTCCATCTCCACCAGGTTCGACAGCCACTTGCGGGCTCGCTCCTGCTGCGCCGAGCCCTCGATCTCCCCTTCCTTGTACTTCCAGTGCGCCGCGATGCCGGATTCGGCCACCTGGTCCATGTCCTCGGTGCGAATCTGCACCTCGATCGGCACGCCGTTGGGGCCGAACAGGGTGGTGTGCAACGACTGGTAGCCGTTGATGCGTGGGATCGCGATGTAGTCCTTGAAGCGCCCGGGCATCGGCTTGTAGACGCTGTGCACGACGCCGAGCGCGCGATAGCAGGTGTCGACGGTGTCGATGGTGATGCGCAGGCCGTAGACGTCGACGATCTCCGACAGCATGGCGCGCTTGCGCAGCATCTTGCGATAGATGCTGAACAGGTGTTTCTCGCGCGACTCTACCCGGCCGGCGATCGCCGCCTTCTTCAGCGCCGCTTCCAGCTGCGCCCGGATCTTGTTGAGGAATTCCTTCTGGTTGCCGCGCGCGCGCTTGAGCGCGCGCTCGATGACGCGGTAGCGCTGTGGGTACAGGGTGCGAAACCCGAGGTCCTCCAGCTCCAGCTTCATCGCATACAGTCCGAGCCGCTCGGCCACCGGCGCGTAGATGTCGAGCGTCTCGCGCGCGATCGAGCGCCGCTTGGCGGGCGCCAGTGCGTCGATGGTGCGAAGGTTGTGCATCCGATCGGCGAGCTTGACCAGGATCACGCGCAGGTCGCGCACCATCGCCAGCAGCATCTTGCGGAAGTTCTCCGCCTGCGCTTCCTCGCGATTCTTGAAGCGGATCTGATCGAGCTTGGTGACGCCGTCGACGATCTCGGCGACATCCTGGCCGAAGCGCGCGGCAATGTCGGCCTTGGCTATCGGGGTGTCTTCGATGACATCGTGGAGGATGGCCCCGACAATAGTATCGGCATCCAGGTGCAGGTCGGCGAGGATCTCGGCCGCGGCGACCGGATGGGTGATATAGGGTTCGCCCGAGACGCGCTTTTGGCCCTGGTGCGCGGCAGCGCCGAACTCGGCGGCCTCGCGGATGCGCTCTACCTGTTCATGCGGCAGGTACTTGCTGACCTTGGCGAGCAGCTCCTTGACGCCCGGTGTGCCGCGTTTCGCGCCGGGCAACAACCCCAACAGCGAAGACGCATAGTCCACAGCTGCCTCGGGTGCGAGCCCGAAGGCTCTCTTAGAACTCGCGATCGACCAGGCCGAATTGCGGCGCCCGGAAGGTCGCTTCCATTTCGACTTCTGGAACGATCGATTCCTGCCGCGGCTCCGGCTCGCGCAGCATTTCCGGCGTGATGTTGCCGGCGGCGATCTCGCGCAGCGCGACGACCGTCACCTTGTCGTTCTCCAGGGCCACGGTCGGCTCGGCGCCGTTGGCGAGGCGCCGCGCACGTTGACTGGCGAGCAGCACCAGCTGAAACAGGTTATCGACATTCTGCAGACAGTCTTCGACGGTTACGCGAGCCATGGCTTTAAGATTTCCTGAAAATACCGGGAGTTGCCCGTAGGGCGGGCCTCAAGCAGTGTACTGCATCGGTGCCCACCTGCGCCACTGCTACCCGGGTGCGGTCCTGCTACCCGGGTGCGGCCCTGTTACCCGGGGCTACCCGGGGCGCAACAGTCCGGGGCGCACCAGCGACGCGATCAGGGGCGCAAGCTCCGGGCGATTGGCGCGCAGATCGGCGCCACCGCCGTCCAGTATTGCGCCGAGCTCGGCGGCGGCGCGCTGGAACTGGTCGTTGACCACCACGTAGTCGAATTCGTCGTAGTGCGACATGTCGCTGGAGGCGTCGGCCAGCCGCCGCGCGATGGTCTCGGCGCTGTCGGTACGGCGCTCGCGCAGCCGCTGCTCGAGCGCCGCACGCGAAGGCGGCAGGATGAAGATGCTGGTGCTGTCGGGCATCGCGCCGCGTACCTGCCGCGCGCCCTGCCAGTCGATCTCCAGCAGCACGTCGTTGCCGGCGGCGAGCTTGTCGCGCACCTGCGCCGCGCCAGTGCCATAGAAGTTGTCGAATACCTGCGCGTGTTCGAGAAAGGCGTTCTGGCCAATCAGCTGCTGAAACTGCGCCGGCGTGACGAAGTAATAATCGCGGCCCTCGACTTCGGTAGCGCGCGGCTTGCGGGTGGTGTGCGACACCGACACTTTCAGGCTCGGGCGCGCGGCCAGCAGGCTACTCACCAGGCTGGTTTTTCCAGCCCCCGAGGGCGCGGCGATCACGAATAATTTACCCATGTCCGGTCAATCTGCGCGATTCCGATGCCCAGGCCCAAGCCGGGGCCGACGCGGCCGGCAACTATAACGTAATATTCCCGGCATGCCCGGCGACGGCGAATTCCGATCCGCGCTAGCTGGCGGTCGTGCGCCAGCTCAACCTGCCGAAGTGATGCCGCGCAGATCGCGCAGGGCTAGCGACGCGCGATGCGGGACGCGCGACGCGCGTCATGGCGTCTAATGATCTGCCCAAGCCCATCCGGTGATGTGCCAGCCGGCGGCGCCCTTCTGCATCGCAATGACGACTATCCCCTGCTCCAGTACCGGGCTGCCTTTCTGCTTATAAGAGAACTTTGTCGGAGCGACGACGTAGGCGCGGTCGGCCGTGATGTCCACGTGCCACGGCTTGCCGAGCGTGACAAATGGTGCGGTGATGTCGCCGGCCTTGGCGAAGTCCTGGAAGTCGCTCGACCACCTGGCGCATGTTCCGGGGCCGTGCCACTCGTGTGGCGGAAAGTCATCGATGATGGACGCGTCGTCGGTGCATGTGGCCGCCATCGACTTGAGGTCGCCCTTGTCGAAGCTGTCCACCCATTGATGCACCACGGACATCACATCTGATTTGTCCGTTGCCGCCGCGGGTCCCGCTGCCAGCAATGCCACGGCGAACGCTATGAATAACCTGTGCATCGATCCGAAGTATGCGCGCGGGCGATTCATGGCTGCAATCGCCGGCCGCCCGCCGAGGTTCTCCAAGCAGCGGAGAACCCGGCAGGCTGTGGTGGGACTCTAGCGAGCCTGCCCGGCGGCAACCATCACTGGCAGCGGCGAGCTGTTTCTCGCATTGTATTCAGTGAAAAGGGCGGGCTGGTTGACCTTGATCACCGCGTCGGCAATGGCTTTGTGAATGCAAGCACGGGCCTGCCCCTGAAGCGAGACAGCGGCGGACTGCAGATTTGGGCACACCTGTTCAGCCGCATATCCGATGCGGCGATAGAGCGCAGTTGCACCCTGCGGACTTGAAAGGTCGAGATCCCCGTACTTCACGACGAGCTGCGGCACGTCGGTGTCGTCGCTGGCGAGCGAAGCGGCGCTGAAGCCTGACGCAACGGCGCTGAAGATCGCGGCAGCGATCAGACTTCGCAGCGGGCTGGATGTGGCGATGGTGTTCATGGTCGTCTCCTGGGTTGTCGAGTAACGCTGATTCGATGAGGCGCTACGCGGCGGCTGGTTGCTGATGGCTACCGATTTCACTGCCTCACCCATACAGACGCCGTCTGCTGGTCAAACCCGACATCCAGCCTGAAATCTTTTCATTGCGACAATCACAGGCGACCGTTGGTTGTGGCGCCAGGCCTGCGGACGCGCAAATTTCGGGCGTGCCTGGCTGCAAGCCCTGAAGGTTCAGCGGCCTGACTGTCGTCAGGCGGTGCTGTCGTCGTGGTCTTTCTCGGCCTTGCGGGTTGCGGGCCGCTGCCGCATGAGTTCGGCATGTTGCCTGAGCTTTGGCAGCCGGGCGGCCAACGTGGACTCCTCTTCGGGCGGGTACCAGCTGGCCAGCATGTACAGGTAATGGTCAGCGGCGGACAGCGCTGGCCCAAGCACATAGGGTGACAATGCGGCGTGCACGGTCTCGAGGTGGCCAGTCCAGTCTGCCAGCGCCTGGGTCTTGATTTGCGCTGCTACGGCCTCGCCGGCAGCCGAGTAGCGCTGCGGATAGAAGAACCGCAGCAGCGCCTCGTACGCGTTAGCTGATAGATAAACCATCCACTGCAGAAAGCGAGCGTGGGCTGAACTGCCCGCGGCGGGCGCCAGCGCTGCGGCAGGATGCATGTTGGTCAGGTGAATAAGTATGGCTGCCGACTCGGATATCACCGTGCCATCCGGCAGCCCCAGCACCGGAATCTTGCCCGCGGGGCTGATGCGGCGCAATGCATCGATCTCCGCCGGCTCCTTGCCGACCCACACCAGCTCATACGCGGCGCCGATCTCCTCGAGCAGCATTTGTGGGGCCAG